>SDBV01001346.1_pt1 | contig 37001 bp, 33 predicted proteins | sample 2277081 | NCBI WGS metagenome assembly SDBV01 (sample SAMN10402039, study PRJNA504765) | marine sediment metagenome | isolation source: marine sediment core GS10_PC15, 223 cmbsf | place: Arctic Ocean: Southern Knipovich Ridge | collected 2010 | reverse complement strand
TGCTTGCCCAAAGAAGTACCCAAGAAAGTGCAGTTCTACTTTTCCTTAAGATCTGAATGCCGGATGCGCGCGCATTATCTGTATTACCCAGACTGGTACGACGAACCCGCTCTCCGAGTCTACCCTTTATCTGAAGCCATATTGCACTAGCGTTCACATATGGGCGCGCAAAAATGCAAGGATAGATGCACCGGCCCAGATGCCCAGTCAAAGCAGAACGGGGGAGGCTCAATGAATGAAGTCATTTATTAATTGGAATTCTTTGACTTATCTTGCTCGCTGGAAATTTCACTATGCAGGGTTTAAGGTCAACTGTACTTGTCTTAGATGGACTGAAGTCGGCACGTCCTTAGAGTCGCCCACGACATTCGCTCATGACCGCATTTACTATACTGAAACTTTCTATCAGGCGGAGCTTTTCATAAGCCGGAACCTTTTGAGCAGGTGCACCCCGGCAAGAGCTGAGACCATAAGGCTTATGACCCCGGGGGTCCAGAACCCAAGCAGCAGTTTCCCGACCCCGATAGTTATACCGAACACAAGCACGCACCCTGCTATCCACTCAACGAACGTACCCCAAAGCCCGCCCGATGCCGACTGCCCGGGGTCATAGAACCTGCGCCAGCCCGGCCCCTCCGGCCTGACCCTGCGCACGAACTCTCTGAGCTTCTCCTCCTCCACCGGCGGTGTTAAGAACGTGACCGCTACCCAGACAACGGTGGATACCGAGATAATAAGGGAGAGCTTCCCATAGTAGGGGATATGGGAATACACCGTGTACGCGACTATGCTTGTTACGGTAGAGGCCACCATCGCCGAGATCTCGCTCCATGCGTTCACGCGCCACCAGAACCAGCGCACGATGTACACCAGGCCGGTGCCGGAGCCAAAGGCCACCAGGAACTTGAACACACCTATGATGCTCGTCACATGGAATGTGACAAACGCAGTAAGTATCGATAGCACGATAGTCATGACACGGGCTATGAACACATAGTGGCGCTCGTCCCTGTCCGGACGGATGTAGGGGCGGTAAAAATCATTGACAAAGTACGCGCTTGAGAGGTTCAGGTACGTGCTCAGCGTTGACATGAAGGCCGCGAAAAAAGACGCTATCATCAGCCCGGCAAGCCCCACCGGCATCAAGTCCACCACCATCATGGGGTAGACGGCCTCGTGGTCCGAGATATTCGGGTACAGGACGATGGAGGCAAGGGCCGCTATTATCCAGGGCCATGTCCTGAGGCCATAGTTGGCAACGTTAAAGAAAAAGGCCCCCTTATAGCCATCGGCCTCGCTCCTGCACGAGGATATCCTCTGCACTATGACCCCGCCGCCGTCTGAGGAGTACTTGCTCCACCAGCTAAGCCCGATATAGCCCAGGAAGGTCAGGAACGTCGCCCCAAGGAACCCCCCGTCCCCAAGCGGGGGGAAGAAGTTCAGTGTCTCAGGGGAGACGGACGCCTTTATCGCTTCAATGCCTCCTGCCGCGTTTACCGCAATTACGGCAAGGATCACAGCGCCTACCATGGCGATAATGAACTGGAGGAAATCCGTGACCACCACGCCCCAGAACCCCGACATCACCGAGTAGATAAGGGTTATCAGGCTTGAGATGACAATGCTCTCCCACTTGCCCCACCCCACGGTGACGTCCAGTATCTTGGCCATGGCAAGTATGACCTGGGCCTTGATGATGGTATGGATGATGCAGGAAAGATACACCGCCTTAAAACCCCTTAGAAAGGACGCGGCCCGGCCAGAGTACCGGAGCGCTATCAGCTCCACGTCGGTAAGCACACCCGCCCTCCTCCACAGGCGCGAAAAAAAGCTCACCGCCAGCATCCCCGAGAGCACGAAACTCCACCACTGCCAATTCTCGTAAATGCCGTGCCCGCGAACGAGGCCGGTTATGTAGAGCGGGGTGTCGGAGGAGAAGGTGGTGGCCACCATGGAGGTGCCCGCCAGCCACCAGGGCAGGTTCCTGCCCGATAGAAAGAAGTCGTCCATGCTCCTTGAGGCCCGGCGCGTCAGATACACGCCAATACCCAGGCTCATCACCATGTAGCCCGCTATAATGGCTATATCAAGGGGGGCAAGTCTCACTTTTTTCGGGCTATTCTCAGGCGGGGTCTTTTCCGGAAGGTAGCTGACATGCTACATTATAACGATATGAACGAGAAAATTCTTGTACTGGACGACGAGCCCCTGATACTTAAAACCATCCAGAGGGCACTGGTGAAAACCGGCTATGCCGTAAGGATAGCAGGCGAAGCGGAGGAGTTCATGTGCTTGCTTGACGAGGACCCCTCCGACCTGCTGCTTATGGACATAAACCTCGAAGGCGGCAGGTCAGACGCCCTGATAGGTCGTATCAGCAAGATCGCCCCAAAAGCCAGGGTGATCTTCATGAGCGGGCTCATACCTGTCAGGAACGATATATATTTTCTTGAAAAACCTTTCACCATCCAGGACCTGAGGACACTGATACGCGACGTCCTGGACGGCATTGCAACCCATGGCAGGCCCGGAGACTAGATGCAGGAGACCGTCAAGGCGCCTCAAAAGAAAAACAATGCAAAGCGCGCAGCTGTATTTGCACTGAAGTTCATAGTCAGCGGCTCTCTCCTGTATTTTGTCTTCTCAAGGGCAGGTGCGGCAGAGGTGGCGGACATAATGGCGGAGATGAACCCTCTGATGTTTGTTGCCGCTATATGCGTTTTCGTGTCCATGACGCTGCTGTGCTCTTTTCGCTGGGGGCTTTTGCTGCCAGATCATTTCTCAATTGGCAGGTTGTTCCCGCTTTACATGATAGGTTCGTTCTTTAATATTTTTATGCCAGGCCTTGTGGGGGGAGACGTAGTGAAGGTCTACTACCTGTACAAGGAAACTCAAAAAGGAGCCCAAGCCCTGGCCTCTGTCTTCATGGACAGGTACATGGGCTATGCCGGGCTTATGACGCTTGGGATGCTGGCATACCCCTTTGGGTTCAAGGCCTTCAGCGGCACCTGGATACCCCCTGTGCTTCCAGGCATCGTCATGCTGTTTATCATCTCCAGTTTGGTACTTTTTATAGCAAAACCGGGGGGGAGGTTCGAGTTCATCTCCAGGCTCCACGATTACCTGCATTCATACGTCAAGAACAGGCCTGTAATAGTGAAGACACTTGGACTCTCCATCCTGAACCACATACTGAGCAGTATTATGGTATGGCTTGTCGCCCTGAGCCTCGGCGAGCAGATACCGATCACAACGCTTTTTGTCTTTGTCCCTGTGATCGCGACCCTGGCGGCCCTGCCCATCTCAATTTCGGGCCTTGGCATCCGCGAGGCCTCGGTTGTCCTGCTGCTTGGCACCCAGGGGATCAGCCCGGAGAGTGCCACGGCCATATCGTTCGGCTGGTTCCTGGCCATGGCGGCAGGGGGGCTTCCAGGCATCGTGTTCTACCTCAGGGAAAAAGGAGGACCAGCTGCGGGGCAAAATAACCAACAGGAATAATCTAGTATTTCCCAGTAGTTTAGGGGTATAATATAAAGCAATGTCAGAACATGAGAGCATAGATGTCTTCGAGGCAATTGAGGGGTATTACGCTGCCCAGGAAGACCGTGTGCCTGAGATCAAGCAGGCATGGGTCCAGGAGCACATGCAGCACCTTTCCTCCAGGGGCCGGGGCAGAGATGCGCTGGGATGTGTCTGGGACGACATAAACGCCTTCTCGCTCTTTGTCGAGGACATGGAATACTCCGACCTCTCGGGCCTGCCCCACTGGCAGTACAGCGCCTTTGTCCAATGGGCCGCCGACTACATAGACGAGCCAGACTATACGCTACAGCTTGAGCATGTCCGCAGGCTTATGGGGAACCTGAAGGGGTTTTTCGAGTTGCTTGTGGACAAAGCACACCTATCGAACCTCAGGGAGATATCCCGCGCCTATGACTATATCTGCGGGCATGGGGAGGTAAGGCTCATAGAGCTTCTCCCCTACACAGGCGCTGCCCACTGGCTGACTGCACAAGCCAGTTTTCTGGAAGGCCAGGTAAAGCGCGAGGCTGTCTTCAGCGTCAGCGACAAGTGGCTGATCCTTCTGCTGTCAAGCGTGGGCGGCTCATGGGACCACTTAAGAAGGCTTGCCTCCACCGTCCCCACCAGGGGCGGAGGCACCAGGAAGTTGGCCATCTACAACCTGCGCCGCAAGATGAGTCGCATCGGCTATGACCACAGGCCCGAGGACCTGCTCATGCTGGATGCCCCTGTAAGCAATTCAGAACTGGACAAGGCAACCCGCTGGTTCTTCAGAGGTTGATATTATCGGGTTGCCCGCCAGTTGCCGTGTTGACAACCCCGTGGGCCAGGCAATAGAATCCGTATAGAATGAACCCCGAGACCAGTATATTAATATCCGAAGGCGTATACAGGACCGCTGAACCAAAACGCCCTCCACTGCTTCCGACCTTATCGTTCTACCGCCGCATTCTGCCTATAGTCCTGGATGCAAGCAAAACAGCAGACGACGGCACCTGGCTTAAAGGACAGTGGGAAAAAAGGGCCATGCAGATACTTGAGAGCCTCGAGGCGGTGGGATGCAGGTTCGAGGTCACGGGGCTTGAGCACATTCAGAACATCGGCAGGCCGTGCGTGTTCATCGGAAACCACATGAGCACGCTTGAGACCTTTGTGACGCCCGCGTTCATACTGCCGACCATGCCTGCCACCTTTATCGTCAAGCAGTCCCTTGTTGACTACCCGATGTTCGGGCATATCATGCGCGCAAGCCTGCCCATCACGGTAACCAGAAAGAACGCCAGGCAAGACCTGAAGGACGTGCTGGAGAAGGGCACGGCCAAACTCACGGAAGAAGGCACCTCCATTATAGTATTCCCGCAGACCACGCGCTCTCACACATTTGACCGCGAGCATTTTAACTCCATCGGCGTCAAGCTCGCAAAGAGGGCCGGTGTACCTGTCATACCCTTTGCCCTGAAGACAGACGCATGGGGTATCGGCTGGCCCCTAAAGGACATTGGCATCATACGGCCCGCGCTTACGGTGCGATATGCATTCGGGGAGCCAATGGAGATTACCGGCAATGGCCGAGACCAGCACGAGGCCACAATAGAGTTCATTGCCGAAAAGTTCAGGCTCTGGGGCGGATAACCGCCCGTCATGCGAATATATAACCTCTTCCCCCTGCTTGCGGGCCGCTTTAATCAATGGCACACACACATCCACCGTGCGGCAGCCATGGGGTTTGACTGGATATTTACAAACCCCGTGCAGCAGCCGGGGATGTCCGGGAGCCTCTATTCCATCAGGGACCACTTTGCTCTCAACCCCCTGCTGATCCACGAGGCCTCAAAGGACGGTCCAGAGCGCCAGTTGAGGGATGCAATTGAACACGCCAAGGGCCAAGGGCTTTCCATGATGACCGACCTGGTGATAAACCATTGCGCTGTGGATTCCCCTCTCATAGGGGAGCACCCGGAATGGTTTGAATGGAGCCGCAAGGGCAAGGTGGAGCACCCGTGGTGCATGGATGGAAAGAGAAAGGTCGTATGGGGAGACCTGGCCCGCTTTGACCACAAGGGCACCTCAGACCCTGAGGGGCTTTTTGCATTCGTTCAAAAGATAATAGGACACCTTGTGTCCCTTGGGTTCAGGGGCTTCAGGTGCGACGCGGCCTATCAGCTCCCGCCAGCGCTCTGGGAGAGGCTGATCGCGGACACAAAGGCGCGGCACGGGGACATTGTTTTTGCCGCGGAAACACTGGGTTGCACGCACCAGCAGACAATGGAGACCGCCAGCGCGGGGTTTGACTTCATATTCAACAGTTCCAAGTGGTGGGATTATAAAAGCCCCTGGCTCTTAGAGCAGTATAATGAGACCAGGCTTGTATGCCCCTCCATCAGCTTCCCAGAGTCCCATGACACATTGCGCCTTTTTGAAGAGCTAAATGGAAACGTAAACGCCGTAAAGCAGCGATATCTTTTCTCGGCCTTTTTCTCTTCTGCCGTAATGATGCCAATGGGTTTTGAGTTTGGTTTCAGAAAACGCCCGCATGTGGTAAAGACACGCCCCGCCGACTGGGAGAAGAAAAATACAGACCTCACGCAATTCATACACAATGTGAACCATTTTAAATCGACAAACGTCCTATTAAACGAAGAAGTGCAAATTGAGCACTTGTCGTCTGAGAATGCTGATGTACTGATGCTGTTGAAGTCCGCAGGGGACATGAAGGCAAGGCTTCTTCTGATCTTTAACAGGGATATGGAGAACTCCACTATGTTGGATGAAGGACCGGCTGGCGATATTATGGGAACCCACGCCCCGGTCAGAAACATCACCCCAAAGGGCATGAATGAACATGAGGTGCGATTGGACCCGTCAAAGTCGCTTAATATTACCCTCCCCCCGGCTGGTTGCCTTGTGCTGGCAGCAGGCTGATACATTCTGGATTACCTTGCGCCCTATATATATTCGCTGATATACTTAAGTCTCTATAAATGCCTGTAATAAGAAGGAGTTATCTATATTGAGCGAGACAGTGAGCGAGACAGTGAGCACTGTAAGAGTACGCTTTGCACCAAGCCCCACCGGGCACCTGCATATAGGGAGCGCAAGGACCGCGCTATTTAACTGGCTGTTTGCACGAAGCCAGGGCGGCAAGTTCATCCTCAGGATCGAGGACACGGACCGCGAGCGTTCCACGGACGAGTTCATAGACGGCATCCTTGAGGGCATGAAGTGGATGGGGCTCGATTGGGACGAAGGGCCATTCCACCAGACCGAACGCGTTGAGATGCATAAAAAGCATATAGAGGATTTACTGAAGGCTGGCGATGCGTACTACTGCTACTGTAGCCCAGAGGAGCTTGACGTCCACAGGAAGCAGGCTATGGCAGAGGGCAAGCCCATGCGCTATAACCGCAAATGCAGGGGGCTTAAAGAACCAGTTGAAGGTGTAAAGCCCGCTGTGCGTTTTGCCATGCCCCTTGATGGCAGCATCGTGATAGACGACATGATAAAGGGCAAGGTAACATTTAACAACGAGGAGCTTGACGACCTGATAATAGCCCGCTCCGACGGCACGCCCACCTATAACCTGGTGGTGGTGGCCGACGACGTGGACATGGGCATCACGCATGTGATACGCGGCGAGGACCACCTCAATAACACGCCCAAGCAGGCGCATATATACACGGCCCTTGGGAGCGAGCCGCCTGTATTCGCGCACCAGTCGCTCATACTTGGCCCTGACAAGGGCAAGATGAGCAAGCGGCACGGGGCCACCTCGGTGCTGGCGTACCGCGAGGCAGGGTTCCTGCCCTCTGCGCTTGTGAACTACCTCATCCGCCTTGGCTGGTCGCATGGGGACCAGGAGGTGTTCACTGTAGAGGAGCTTGTAAAATACTTCTCCATGGACAAGGTTGGCACCTCGCCCTCAGTGTATGACAAGGACAAGCTCCAGTGGCTAAATGCCGAGCATATCAAGATGACCCCTCCAGGAGAGATGCTAAAGCACCTGACCCCCTACCTTGTTAATGCGAGCATTGTGGAGGAGGGGTGGGCTCCAGAGCCGGAGTGGTTTAAAAAGGCGCTGGCCACCCTTGCCCTGAGGGCAAAGGACTTAAACGAGCTTGCCTCGGCTATGCGCTACTACATAGCGGAGACCGTTGAGTTTGAGGATAAGGCTAAAAAGAAATTCTTGAAGCCTGAGACCGCGGAACTCTTTGAAGAAGCAATAAAAGAACTTGAGGGTCTGGACGATTTTACTGCGGCCAATATCGAGGAGCGCTTTAAAGCCATCTGCGAGCGCAGAGAACTGGGCCTTGGGAAACTGGCACAGCCTGTTCGGGTCGCCATGACAGGAGGCACTGCTAGCCCCGGCATATTCGATGTGCTGGAGATAGTGGGCCGTGAGCGCACTTTACTTAGACTTAATAAAGCCATTGAGGCCTGCGGGAGCAGCGAATAACAGATGAGCGCCAACAATATGAGCGAAGACAAACCCGCATCGAACTTCGTACGCGAGGCCATAGACCAGGACCTTTTAAATGGGACCTATGGCAGGAAAGTACAGACGCGCTTTCCGCCTGAGCCCAACGGATACCTGCATATAGGGCACGCCAAGAGCATAGTGCTGAATTTCTCCATTGCAGCGGATTACGGCGGCACGTGCAACCTGCGGTTTGACGATACCAACCCCACAAAAGAAGAGCAGGAATATGTAGAGGCGATCATAGAGGACCTGCGCTGGCTTGGGTATGATGTAGAGGGCCGGGTGCTTTATACCTCTGACTACTTTGAGACGCTGCATGGTTATGCTGTAGAGCTTATCAAAAAGGGCGTGGCCTATGTGGACGACCTTACGGCTGATGAGATAAGGGAGCACCGCGGCACGCTCACCGAACCGGGCAGGAACAGCCCTCACAGGGACAGGTCTATAGAGGAGAACCTCGGCCTGTTCGAGCAGATGCGCAAGGGCGAGTTTGCAGACGGCGCTAAAACACTGAGGGCAAAGATAGACATGGCAAGTGGGAACCTCAACATGAGAGACCCTGTCATGTACCGCATACTGCATGCCGCCCATCACAGAACAGGGGATAAGTGGTGCATCTATCCAATGTATGACTGGGCACACGGGCAGAGCGATTCCATAGAGGGAGTTACGCATTCGCTCTGCACCACGGAGTTCGAGGACCACCGCCCGCTTTATAACTGGTTCCTTGAAAATCTGGACATACATCACCCCAGGCAGATAGAATTTGCAAGGCTCAACCTCACCAACACTGTTCTAAGCAAGAGAAAGCTCAATACCCTGGTTAAAGATGGACATGTATCAGGATGGGACGACCCGCGCATGCCAACGCTCTCAGGGCTCAGGCGAAGGGGATTCCCGCCTGGGGCTATAAAGGCATTTTGTGAACGAATCGGAGTGGCAAAGTCTTTTTCTACTGTTGAGGTTGGACTTCTGGAGTTCTGTGTCAGAGAAGAGCTTAATAAATCCGCCCCTCGCGTAATGGGAGTGCTCAAGCCTCTAAAGCTGGTAATTACCGACTACCCGGAAGGAAAGGTCGAAGAACTTAATGCTGAGAACAATCCTGAAGACCCTGAGGCTGGTTCTCGCATACTCCCCTTTACAAGAGAGCTTTATATCGAGCAGGACGATTTCATGGAAGACGCGCCGAAGAAATTCTTCCGCCTGGCCCCGGGGCGCGAGGTGCGCCTCAAGCACGCCTATATCATCAAGTGCCAAGAAGCCATCAAAGACGACGAAGGCAACGTCATAGAGCTTCGATGCACCCACGACCCTGAGAGCAAGAGCGGAGGGCCCACAGCAGACCGTAAGGTCAAGGCAACGCTCCACTGGGTCTCGGCCCCCCATGCGCTAAAGGCCGAGGTCAGGCTCTATGACCACCTGTTCCTGAAGGACGACCCGGAGCAGGACGAGCAAAAGCGTGATCTTGCCGAGCTACTGAACCCTGGTTCGCTGGAAACACTCTCACGGTGCATGCTTGAGCCTTCCCTTGCAGGGGCCACCGGGGGGCAGGGCTTCCAGTTTATGCGGCTCGGGTATTTCTGCGTTGACTCAAGGGACTCAGTGGAAGGTAAACCGGTATTCAACCGTACGGTAACTCTCAGGGACACCTGGGCAAAACTACAGAAAAAGCAGGGTAAATAACGGGGCCAAAGCGAGGAAAACATGAGCTACATATCCGTCATAGGCGCAGGGGCATGGGGCACCACCCTTGCCGCACTGCTGGCCAAAAAAGGTTACGACACTGTACTGTGGGCATTAGAGGAGGACGTTGCCGCTGAGATTAACGCCTCGGGAATTAACTCCACATACCTTCCTGATGTTGAACTCCCAAAAGCGCTCCGCGCAACCTCTGACATAGCAGAGGCCGTCTCAAAAGCGCGGTTTGTATTAAACGTCGTGCCCACCCAGCACACTCGCTCCATCATGGAGCAGGCAGCCGGGCATATGGAAAGCGACACCATAATCATAAGCGCGTCCAAGGGGATCGAGAACAGTTCATACCTTACAGTGTCAGCCATCATTCGCAAGGTGACAGGCAAGAACGTGGCCGTGCTCTCGGGGCCGAGCTTTGCGGCTGAGGTCACAAAGAACCTGCCCACTGCCGTCACTCTGGCCAGCGAGGACTACACCACCGGCCTCATGCTTCAGGAGATATTCAATACCGACTGCTTCAGGGTCTACACCCACCACGATACCCTCGGGGTGGAGCTTGGCGGAGCCCTGAAGAACGTAATGGCCGTGGCATCGGGTATCAGCGAGGGCCTTGGCCTTGGCAACAGCGCAAGGAGCGCGCTTATCACCAGAAGCCTTGCGGAGATGAGCCGCCTGGGGGTCTCCATGGGCGCCAGCGAGAACACCTTCATGGGCCTCAGCGGCATAGGAGACCTGGTGCTGACCTGCAGCTCGCCTCTTTCGAGAAATTACACGGTGGGCTACCGCCTCGGACAGGGAGAGACACTGAAAGATATCATGGAGGGCAGAAAGAGCGTTGCCGAGGGGGTGCATACTGCAAAAGCCGCATATGAACTTTCTCAGATGCAGAACGTGGACATGCCCATCGTTGAGCAGGTGTACCAGGTTATATACGAGGACAAGCCGGCAGCAGAGGCGGTAAGCGCCCTGATGAGGCGCGCGCCCAAACCCGAGTTCCAGGGGCAAGAGGGCGGACAGGACTGACCAGGGCCAATGGACGCCAAGACCATCAGAGAGCTCCTCAAGCGCGTGCAGGCCGGGCGCATCAGCCCTGACAAGGCGCTTGAGAGCCTGCGCCACATGCCTTATGAGGACATGGGCTTTGCAAAAGTGGACCACCACCGCGCCCTAAGGAATACTGTGCCGGAGGTCATATACGCCGAGGGCAAGACAGCGAAGGAGGTCGTCTCCATAGCAAAAGCCATTTACAAAAGCAGCAAACGCCTGCTCATAACCCGCGCAACAGCAGACATCCATAAAAAGCTCCGCATAAAAGGGGCGAAGTTCCATGAGCGCTCCGGCACCATAGAGGCTGGAGGGGCAAAGAGGGGAAAAGGTAAAGTGCTCGTGGTCACGGCCGGGACTTCAGACCTGCCGGTGGCTGAAGAGGCCGCTGTCACCGCGTCGTTTCTTGGAAGCTCGGTGGAATGTGTCCACGACGCAGGGGTTGCCGGCATTCACAGGATCATGGACAACAGGGCGCTGCTGGAATCCGCTAACGCGGTTATCGTTGTGGCCGGCATGGAGGGCGCCCTGCCCTCGGTGGTGGGTGGGCTTGTGGATAAACCTATAATCGGCGTGCCCACCTCAGTGGGCTACGGCACAAGCCTTGGCGGGCTCACAGCGCTCTTTGCAATGCTTAATTCATGCGTGCCTGGAATCGCTGTCATGAACATAGACAACGGGTTCGGCGCAGGGGCGCTGGCGCACCGGATCAATACTCTGGCTGAGAAATAATACTTTTCTTATCCACGCAATGAACCTCCATGTCGGCACGAGTCGCTCACGACTGGCAGAGGGTCATGGACCCAAGACCACAGGGTATCTATAAAGGCATGGAGTTCTACACACCACAGCAGAGACCACGGGGTATAAGGGCACTGGTGCCCAATAAATTATTTCTGGTCATACAATAAGGAGCATTGTTCTTTTATTACCAGATATTATTTCTGCCCTAATTGTTGCAAGCCCTTTAATACACAAAAAGCCATGGGCTGGTTTCAAGCCTGTTGTGCAAGCACTTGCGATGCACGCCATCTGCGCAAGAAAGTTCTACCTGTCTGGTACTTGTAATAGGCTAATTTTGTTGACGATAGCTAATAAATATGTTACTTTCAAGTTAAATCAAGGGATGCTGGCGCAGTCCACAGAACCTTTAACCATCACTTAGAAGATATGGTAAATGCCAGCGATCAGAAAAAACAAGGTAGCAACCGGAATATACTGGATCGAGGTCCCTGAGGCGGAGGTCCAGATCATGTGCGGCTGTCCGGCAGACAGTGTCAAGCACCTGATGAAGAAGGGCCAGATAGCGCAGAAAGAGGAAAACGGCATCAAGTTCGAGACAGGCCCGAATGTCATCCTGCTCTCGGACATAATGGTACAGAACGGGTCATTCTCCAACCTCGCCGAGTTCCCGGTGCTACAGATGCTCTACCGCCAGGGCATGTTCATTCCTGGCCATCCCCGCAATACAGGTATCAAACCCCTGCTCCTTGGCGCTGAGGACCAGGTCAAGAGCCAGCTCCAATATATCTACAGGGGCAACTACGGCCTTATATCCAAAGAAGAGTTAATGGAGGCGGGGATATCTCCAGAGGCTGCCGACGACCTGATGAAGCTGAAGCTGGAATTCGCTTTTGGGAAGATCAGACCCACTAACGAACTCATTGACTTTAAGGTAGTGGCCAGCGAGCCAGTTGAGATAAGAAACGGAGTCCAGATCAAACGCATCGCCATCAACAGGTTCGAGATAATGTACAAAAAAGAGTCAGTGACCGTGGACCTGAACCTCCTGCCCGGCGAGAACTACGAGGTCCCCTACCAGCTTGGTTTTCATAATATCAAGAGGGAGTACTTCTCCGTGGTCCACACCGGAGAAGGCAACGGCTGGGACATCAACCGCCCCTGCATGTCCAGCATACTGCTGTTTCAGGGCAAGGTCTACCTGATAGACGCAGGGCCCAACATCACCCACAGCCTCAAATCCCTTGGCATAGGAATAAACGAGATAGACGGTATTTTCCACACACACGCGCATGACGACCATTTTGCCGGGCTAATGACCCTCATGCGCTCTGACCACAAGATCAAGTACTTTGCCACGCCCCTGGTCAGGGCGTCGGTAACCAAGAAGCTCTCGGCCCTTTCGTCCCTGGCAGAGGAGCATTTCAAGAACTTCTTCGAGATCCACGACCTGTGGGCCGATGCCTGGAACGAGATAGACACGCTGGAGGTCAAGCCGATCATATCCCCCCACCCGGTGGAGACGACCATCTTCTTTTTCAGGACAATGGGCAACAAGGGTTATTCATCATATGCCCACTTGGCCGACATCGTAAGCAGGGCAACGCTTGAGAAGATGATAAACGGAGATGCTCTGGAGAAGGGGATCACCCAGAAGTACTATGATAAGGTCTGGAACGAGTACCTGAGCGAGGCTGACATCAAGAAGCTGGATATCGGGGGAGGCATGATCCACGGAGATGCCATCGACTTTGCCGAGGACAGGTCCAAAAAAATAATACTATCCCATACCTCGCATGAGCTCAACAACGAGCAGAAGAAGATCGGCTCTGGCGCGCCCTTTGGCATGAGCGACGTCCTTATCACAGCCCACCAGGAGTTCATCAGGCGATATGCCTTCAACCTGCTTAGCTCCTACTTCCCCTCCATACCAAAGGACCGCCTCGGCATCCTTCTGAACAACCCCCTGGTGACCTTCAACCCGGAGACCATCATAATGAAATCCGGGGAGGTCGTAGAGGACATCTACATAATACTTACAGGCAACGTAGAGGTGATAAAGGACGTAAGCCAGATAAACAGCATACTGTCCTCCGGAGGCATTGCGGGCGAGTTCTCCGGCCTGACCAGGACCGCGCTGAAAGAGACCTACAGGACCATGAACTTCGTCAACGCCCTCAGGGTCTCGTCCACCATGTACGCTGATTTCGTCATGCTCAACGAGGTCTACGACGATATCATCATCCGCATCGAGAGCCAGGACTTCCTGCAGCACATCTGGCTCTTTAACGAAGCCCTCTCGTATTCCGTGCTGAGCAGGATCATCTCCGGGATGGAACTTAATCGCTTCCCCGCCGACATGAGGATCCCCAAAAACCCCGAGCCGGGCCTGTTCGTGATCAAGGAAGGTAAATGCGGGATATACTTGAACGACCAGAGGATCGAGACCTTACAGACAGGAGACTTCTTTGGAGAGAGCACTGTGCTCTTTGGCACCCCGGACCTGTACCAAGTCAAGGCCATGGAAGATACACAGGCATTTTTCATCAGGAGCCCCGCGCTGGCAAACATCCCCATTGTCCAGTGGAAGCTCTTTGAGATAAACGCCAAGAGGCTTAGAATAATTGCAACATCAGACCATGCCCCTGTTGCCGGGTTCCAGTGGAAAGAACAGTACAATGTGAACGTCCAGGAAGTGGATACCGACCACATGAGGATGTTCGAGGCGGCGGAAAGCCTCTACAGGGCCATTGACCTGAAGGAAACAGATGTCGTGCTTATAGACATCCTGGATTTTCTCATCAAGTACACCACCGAGCATTTCAAGCGGGAGGAGGACCTCATGGCCTTCTACACTTATCCCGAACTTGAGGAGCACGCCAGGAAACACAGGAAGCTCACTGAAGAGGTGGTGGACATAAAGAACTGTTTTGGCTCGGACGGGGTGGAAATGGACATGGAGTTCGTGAACTTCCTTCAGGCCTGGATAACAGAGCACATCATTACAGAGGACAAGAAGCTGGGCGCGTTCCTGAACGCCAAGAGCATCTATTAAGCAGACCTTCTATGCAGACCTTACTATGCAGACCTTCCGGGGCGCGTTATTCACCTGCCCGTGAGAGCAACACGCCAGGATCAGCAGAGTCCATGATTTTTACAACCTGAGATTGATTTTGCCCGAAATGGCGAAAAAGCGGTCTAAAATGTTATTATAGATCAAAATGAGCAATCGGTTGAGAATAAAAAACGTCCGGATTGCAGTCAGGAATACTATTGCCGGGTCCAGCAACTCTTCAATCCTGCACATTCAAGTTAGTTCAAGTGCCTGCAATTTAAAGGAATTTTCTGTGATCGGGCTCTGAATGCCTCTGGAGAGGCGCAGTGGGACGCAAAGCCTGTATTTAAGTAGTTGAAGGTAAAGTAAAAAGCATCAAGGAGGGACTTTGAACAATAACAATATGCAAAAAAGGCAGGAACTTCTCCAGAAAAGGGCTGAAGCAGGCCTTGTCTCGGAGCGTTTCCCCAATGTATCGGCCATGGAAATAAAGATGGTGTACTTCCAGCGCACCATGTACTCTGACTCTGACAAGCTGCTCATGCTCAGGACTGTCAAGGTAGCCCCTGACAGCCATGCATACTTCCACATGCAGTGCATGACAAAGATATGCGAGAGCTCCTATAACCTGAAGCGCACCATAAACGGAATGGTGAAGAACAAGAAGAAGAAGGCCTCGGGAAAGATCTCCTGCTCAGGCAAGGGTGAAGGATTAAAGGCCAACCATGCCTGCGTGGAATATGAAATCACTGTCCGGTACAACAACAAACGCAAGAAAGCATAAGCCTGCCAAAGGCCATGCATGAAACATGAAAAACCCTGTGGCCCAAGCCGCAGGGTTTTTTTATGTCCTTAACACACATGAGCACAAGGCAATATCCTGTGATATAATGAAAAATCAAAAGCACTGTTCATCCTGTCAACCTTTCAACCTTTCGAGATGGAGGAGGCGCATATGTCTGGTGATGGAGCGTACAAAAAAGAAGACCTTGAGAAGATCATGGCCTCGTGCATCGCAATGTCCACGATGGACGGCGAGATGCATATAGAAGAACTCCAGCCTGTCGTAAAGTTCATAGAGAGCCGGTGGCAGGGCGATTATGGGGACATCAACCAGATGGTGGCAAGCGCCAAGGAAGGCGCGGGAGAACTCCTTAAGTCTTCTTCATTAACTGAATCCATCGGAGGCATTGCAGAAGCCCTCTCGGGTTCATTGGACCAGGCACAGAAAGGCGCAGTGCTCGGGCTCCTTGCGGAAGTACTGAACGCCGACGGCAAGGGCCACGATATGGAACACGCCATGTATGAGATATTCGCTAAGAAGTTTGAGGCATAAGGCTAATCAAACAGAAAGCTTCTTAGCTCTTTGCCCAGTCGCTCTTGAGGCGGCCCCTGCCCTGCACATGCTTTTCAGCCGACAGAGCGGCCATGCATCCGTCAGCCGCGGCAAGCACTACCTGTCGCACCTCGGTGCATATCACGTCTCCGGCTGCAAACACTCCGGGGATGGATGTCTCCATCTCGCGATTGACCTTTATGCAGCCGTTCTCGCCATGGTCTAAAGCGCCCATCAGGTAATCCACCACAGGCTGGCTGCCCTGGATGTAAACGAACACGCCTGTCAGATCAAGGGTCTGCTCATTCTTGTCAGCATCCTTATAGATAACAGACTCCACACCGTCAGTGCCCTTTATCTCGCTAACGCGGCAGCCGAACATTGTTTTCAGATTCTCAGTATCTAATCCAGGATAATCGTCGGGCACCTTAAGAACCTTGCCCGGTGCCAGGAGATAGACAGTGGAGGCGAACTTGGTAAGAAGCATCGCCTCCTTCACAGCTTCCTCGGAATCCCCAAGCACGCAGACCTCCTTGCCCTTGAAGAAATTGGCATCGCATATGGCGCAGTAGCTCACGCCGCGCCCAAGGAACTCGCCCTCGCCCTTGATGGTGGGCTTTCTGCCCATGCTTCCTGTGGCAATGAGTATGGTCTTGCCCTTCACGGACTCGCCCATGGTGAAGACTTCCTTTAGCTCACCCTCAAGTGTCAGGCCAACAACCTGGACTTCCTCGCGCACCTCCGCGCCAAAGGCCACGGCCTGCTTGCGAAACAGGTCAAGCATTTCCGGCCCGGTCATGGGCTCGATAATGCCAGGGTAGTTCTCTACCTTGCTTGAGAACGCAAGAGCGCCTGCTGTCCTGGACTTATCAAGCACCACAACACTGAGCTTTGCCCTTGAGGCATACTGGGCTGCGGAGAGGCCAGCCGGGCCGCCGCCGATTATAACCATATCGTATATGTTTTTCCTCACTTTTTCTAAAATACCTCCATCCAGAGATCCGTATTATTGAACCTTACTCAGTGCTCTTTTACTATATTGTATAACGTATCGCGCTGGGCTGCACGGAACCCGGCGTCACCGATGGCACGCACCATCCCGTCAAGCGATACGCTGTGGCTTACGCCCGCAGCCGCCACCACGTTCTCCTCTATCATGGTGGAGCCAAGGTCGTTGGCCCCGAACCTCAGCGCCACCTGCGCAAGCTTGAGGCCCTGCGTGACCCATGAGGCCTGTATGTTCTGGAAATTGTCAAGATATATCCTTGCCAGCGCGAGCACGCGGAGGTACTCCACGGCAGAGGCAGGGGCTATCTTGCCCTCATAGGCGGTGTTCCCGGGCTGGAAGGGCCAGGGGATGAAGGCTGTAAACCCACCTGTCCTGTCCTGTAGCTCTCTGAGGCGGTGGAGGTGCTCGATGATCTCAGCGGGCTCCTCTACGCTCCCGAACATCATAGTGGCACTTGTGTGCATGCCCATTGAGTGGGCCTCCTCCATCACCTTGAGCCAGCGGGAGGAGCCTATCTTGCGGGGGCTCAAGGACTTGCGCACACGGTCGGTGAGGATCTCCGCCCCGCCTCCGGGCATTGAATCCAGCCCCGCCTCGCGCAATACCCAGAGGGTCTCGCGTACGGTGAGGTCGGAGTTGTCGGCAATGTAGCAGACCTCGGGGGGAGAGAAACCGTGGACGTTTATATCGTAGCGGTCCTTGATACCTTTTAGAAGATCAACATAGTACCATACGTCCAAATCCGGGTTCAGCCCTCCTTGCAGGAGTATCTGCGTGCCCCCAAGCTCCAGGGTCTCCTCTATCTTCCTGCACAGGGCCTCGTCATCCAGCACATAGCCCTCGGGGCTGCCCTCCTGGCGGAAGAAGGCGCAGAAGTTACAGTGGTTGATGCAGACGTTGGTGTAGTTGATATTGCGGTCCACCACAAAGGTGACCACGCCCTCAGGGTGGCGTTGCCTGCGCAAGCCGTCGGCGCGGCGCCCCAGCTCAAGCAGGTCGGCTTTAAGGTATATCTCAAGGGCCTCGTCCTGTGTTATACGCATTATGCTCATAATTCAGGCACCTCACGGTAGAAACCATCACGCCGCACAGGCTCAAGCCCTGCCCTGGTAATAAGCAAGCGCAGCTCTGCCTCCGTGATACCTCGCCTGGTGGGTTTCCCCTCGCTGCCCCCTATGGAGGTGGCGTACGTGATGCGCTCCTCCATAACGGTGCCGTCAAGGTCGTCCGCGCCAAAACAGAGCGCTACCTGTGATATCTTCTCCCCGAGCATGACCCAGTAGGCCTTGATGTGCGCAAAATTATCCAGCACGAGCCTGCTTATGGCAATGGTCTTGAGGTCGTCCAGACCAGAGGCCCCAGAGCCACCGATGTCCGTATTGCCCGGATGATAAGACAATGGTATGAAGGCCTGGAACCCGCCGGTTTTATCTTGCAGCTCTCTGAGCTTAAGCAGGTGGTCAACCCTGTGCCCGGGCCCCTCAATGTGCCCGTAGAGCATAGTCGCGTTGGTCTTTATCCCTGCCCTGTGTGCGGCCTCTATGACCTCAAGCCAGCGAGCTCCGGTAAGCTTCTCAGGACAGAGCTTCTCCCTGACCTCTGGCGCAAATATCTCCGCCCCACCGCCTGGCATGGCCTCAAGACCTGCCTCTTTAAGCGCGGAGAACACCTCAGTAAGCCCGCGCCCGCTGATGCGCATGAAGTAGTCCACCTCAGCCGCGGTGAAGGCCTTAACGTGCAGTCCGGGGAAGCCATCACGGATGGCTCTTATCATGTCCAGATGGTGCTGGAAGCTCCAGTCAGGGTGGAGGCCTCCCACAATGTGGACCTCCTCCACGGGCATGGCCTTGCGTATCCTGCCCAGTACCTCGTCAGTGGAGAGCTCGTATGCGCCCTCTTCCCCGCTGGAGCGGCTGAAGGCACAGAACCTGCATCTGTTCACACAGATATTGGTGGGGTTTACATGGATATTGCGGACATAATATGCTTTTCTCGAATTATGTCTTTTAGCCACGATAGTGGCAAGCTCGCCAAGGGTGAAGATGTCGTCAGAGGCAAAGAGCCTCAGGGCGTCATCGCCTGAAAGACGCGTGCCGTCCTCGACCTTCTTCCTGATCTCGCGGACCGTGGGCAAGGACATCCTACATCTCAAAGGGGGTGACGCGCACGCTATAACCCTCGTTAGCGAGTTTGCGCGCATAGGATTGGGCTGAGTTCTCGGAACGGAACTTGCCAACCCGCACTCTGTAGAACCGCTTGCCGTTGACCCACGTCTCGGTCATGTATGCTTTGCTGTGGTTGAGCTTCAGCCCTTTAAGCAGGTAGTCGGCACTGCCCTTCTCGCCAAAGGCGGCCACCTGTATCGTAAAGACGTCCGCCCTCTGGTAAGAGCCGCGGGAAGGCACTTTGCCGCTCTTTATGTACTTGGCGTAGCGCATGTCCCGGCCAAGTATCTGCATGTAAACGCGCCCGGTGCCCGCGCCTATTATGCCGAGCTTAATGGCCGCAGCCTTTGAAAGGTCGATGTCGCGCCCGCGCACAAAGGGGCCGCGGTCGTTTACGATGACCACTACGCTTCGTCCGTTCAGTACGTTGGTGAGCTTAAGCTTGGTGCCAAAGGGATAGGTCTTGTGAGCCACGGTCATGGCATACATGTCATAGACCTCGCCCGAGGCGGTGCGCTTTCCGTTAAAGGTCGGGCCGTACCAGGAGACCACCTTTATACCATCGTGGCGGCGCAAGGCAAACCCGCATGAGGTCAGCATTGAAGCAGCTAAAACCACTGCTACAAGTGCAAAAAATACCCTATAGTATGTACTTGCTGAGGTCTTCGTCCTTTGCAATCTCGCTTAGCCTCTCACGAACATATTGCCGGTTTATGGTGATCTCCCCGTCGGGCATGTCGGGTGCTTCGAAGGAGACTTCCTCCAGGAGTTTCTCAAGCACTGTGTGCAGCCTGCGCGCTCCGATGTTCTCGGCCCTGTCGTTCACATCAGCCGCGATGGATGCAAGCTCGTCCACGGATTCGTCCTCGAATTTAATGGTAAGCCCCTCTGTGGCCAGAAGCTCGGTGTACTGCCTGGTCAGGGAGTTCTGGGGTTCGGTCAGTATGCGCACGAACTCGTCCTTGCCCAGGTGGTCAAGTTCCACCCTGATGGGGAACCTTCCCTGAAGCTCCGGGATGAGGTCAGAGGGCTTTGCCGCATGAAAAGCCCCCGCGGCTATGAACAGGATGTGCTCTGTGCGTACGGGGCCGTGCTTGGTGGTCACGGTGGAGCCCTCCACGATGGGCAGGAGGTCTCGCTGCACTCCCTCGCGTGAGACATCAGGGCCATGGCCACCGCCTTTTGTAGCCACCTTGTCTATCTCGTCAATGAATACTATCCCAAGGTTCTCCACCCTGTATAAGGCCTCTTTAGTTACTGCGTCCATGTCTATGAGGCGCGCTGCCTCCTCCTGGATGAGGATCTCCCGCGCATCAGCCACGCTGGTCTTCTTCCGGCGTGGCTTGTCCGGAAGGATGCTGCCCAGCATCTCCTTGATATTGATCTCCATATCCTCAAGCCCTGCGTTTGAGATCAGCCCAAAGGGCATTGTCTTCTCCCTGACCTCGATCTCAACGATCCTGTTGTCAAGCTTTCCCGCGCGCAACTGATCTCTGAGCTTCTGGCGGGTCTCGCTGTCAACACCCGCACCCTGTTCCTGAAGCTCCAGGGAGCCGTATTTTGGTTTGGGCGGGGGTAGCAGCAGGTCCAGAAGGCGTTCCTCCGCATGGGCCTGGGCCTTCTTTAAAACCTTCTCCTGCTGCTCTGTGCGAACCATGTTCACCGATATCTCCATAAGGTCCCGGATCATGCTCTCAACGTCCCGGCCAACATAGCCCACCTCGGTGAACTTGGAGGCCTCTACCTTCACAAAGGGCGCATTCGCGAGGCGCGCCAGCCTGCGGGCTATCTCGGTCTTGCCCACCCCGGTGGGGCCTATCATGATTATGTTCTTTGGGAGCACCTCGTCTCTGAGGTCCTCGGGGAGCTGCTGCCTGCGCCAACGGTTCCTAAGGGCTATGGCAACCGACTTCTTGGCGTTTTTCTGCCCTATGATGAAGCGGTCCAGCTCCTGTACGATATAGCGAGGGGTGAGATTATCCATCGATCACCTCTATAGTGATGTTTCGGTTGGAATATATGCAGATGTCCGCGGCTATCCCCATGGCGCGCTCCACCAACTCGCGCGGGGCAAGGTCGGTGTTCTCCAGAAGCGCTATGGCCGCAGCCTGGGCATATGGGCCGCCGGAGCCGATGGCGGCAACTCCCTTCTCAGGCTCTATCACGTCACCGGTGCCGGATATGATGAACGTGCTCTCAGCGTCCGCCACTATCATGAGGGCCTCAAGCCTTCTGAGTATCTTGTCCGTGCGCCAGTCCTTTGCCAGCTCCACCGCAGCCTTCCTGAGGTTCCCTCTGAAAGCTTCTATCTTTTCCTCGAACTTCTCAAACAATGTGAAAGCGTCAGCCGTGGCCCCGGCAAATCCGGCAATGATCCGGTCCTCGTAAAGACGCCGCACCTTGACCGCATTGTGCTTGAGCACGGTATTGCCCATTGTGACCTGTCCGTCTCCGGCCAAGGCCACGGAACCCCCACGCCTTACGCACAGTATTGTTGTGCCTTTAAACATCCAATTCCTCCGCCGATTTATCCGCCGATTTCCCGGAAAAATCAGATCCAGTTGCAGGGTTAATGAAAGTTATAAGGAATCTAGCCATATCCCTATGATTTTATCAAAACTCACACAGCTTACTCAAGGTGTGCGCAAGCCTGTTTGTCCTCTGGCAGGTTCCTATCCTTCCCATAGCATCACATTCTATACGCTTGCACTGTAGGTTACGAAGGTGCTTGTGCTGGTGCTCAGCGCAAACCTCTCCTATCTCGGTCAGTAGCTTAAGGACTGCATCCTAGACCGCTCAAGCATTGCCAAGTGTTTTTTGCAAGCATATATTTACTATTGACAGCATATGCTTGCAAATGGTAAAATGCAAGCATTAAATATAGAGAGGTGCAAGCATGGGAAAACAATCAAGCAACAAATCTAAGGGTGGGCATGCAAGGGCTGAATCTTTAACTCCTGAAGAGCGTAAGGAAATAGCTAGGAATGCTGCATTAGCAAGATGGGATGCAGATGTACCACAAGCAGACTTTGAAGGTGATTTTGACATTGGTAATAAAAAGATATCAGCTGCTGTATTGGCAAATGGAAAAAGGTTATTAACGCAATCGACATTTTTAAGAGCTTTAGGGCGTTCTCGTTCACCAAAAGCTGGAACAGGAATATTAAGTACTGTCGACGGAATACCTTATTTTCTACAAGCTGATGTATTAAAACCTTTTATTTCTGAGGAGTTACTAGCGTCGACCACCCCAATATTTTTTAGAACAAAAACAGGTAAAAAGATGGTTGGATATGATGCAGTATTGTTGCCAAGTGTAGCAGAAGTATATTTAAAAATGCGCGATCAATATTTATCAGAAAACAAGCAGATACCAAATCAATATAAACATATTGTTGCTGCTTGTGATTTGGTTATACGTGGCCTTGCTCATATAGGAATAGTCGCATTAGTTGATGAAGCTACTGGTTACCAAGAAGTGCGAGATAGAAAAGCCCTTCAAAAAATCCTTGATAAATATCTTACTGATGAATATGCAAAATGGACAAAAACATTCCCAGATGAATTCTACAAAGAATTATTCAGATTAAAAGGTATGCCGTATCCGCCTTCTGATTCAGGTAAGAAACCAGGCTACGTAGGCCATTGGACGAACTATATTATTTATTCTCGTCTAGCCCCTGGAGTATTAAGTGAATTGAAAAAGAAAAATCCTCGTCGACCATCTGGCAATAGGGCAAGAAAATATTTTCAACATTTAACAAAGGAATATGGTCATCCTGAAATGAAAGAGCTTCTTTCAAACTCTATTTTTTTAATGAAGAGTTGTTCGGAATGGGATGATTTTGACGAAAAGTTAAATAGAGCAAAACCACAATTCGGTAAAACTTTAGCATTAGATTTAAGTATTGACAAAGACAAAATTATTTAGATTTCTTTATTCACCTAGTCTTAGCTGCTTTTATTGCTATCTCCTTACGTTTCTCAGGGGACAGCTTTTTAGCCCTCGCAGGGCCGCCCTTCTTGCCCCCTAATCGGCCAAGGGCTACTGCGGCGGGATTCTTCTCAGGTTTAGGCTCCGGCACTTTAACAGGTTCCTCAACTGGCGGCTCCGTGGCATCCTTTATTATAAAGGCCGCAAGCTGGTTAAGGTAAAAACCTTGCTTCTAAGCGGACCGGACAGGATATATTCAAGGTGCGCGTCCAGAATGTCCCCCACCTCCGAAAGCAGCACCCCTGAGGGCTTGATGCGTGCGGTCTTGTCCAGGTCCCATGTGCTTAGGGACTCATACAGGCGAAGGCCTCCGGGGGAGACCTCTATGGAGCCCCTTTGGGCCATGCCGCCAGAGCACCGCTGGCATATAACCGCGCCCTGGGAAGCGTAGAACCTTACCGCGCCGGAATCACAACGCCCGCATCCAGAGAGCCTTGGCGAATACCCCTTAAGCGCAAGAAGCCTTATCTTGAACACAAGCGCTCCAAGAGCGGTGCACTCAGCCTCCATGCGCGCAAGCATCTCACGAAGAAGGTGAAATACCTCGTGAGCAGGCTTGCCCGGAGGCAGCAGCCCCATCGTAAGCTCCACCATCTCAGAGGCCAGGGCAAAACAGGCAAGCCCCTCTCTGAGGCCCTGGTGCGGCCTCAGGATGTCGGACTGCGTGAGCCTTGGCAGTTCGGCATCCTCCTTGCCCATGAAGGTGATCCTGGCGTGGGTCAGTGGTTCGAGGCTAGAGCCGAACCTGCTCTTTGTCTTGCGTGCGCTCTTGGCAAAGGCCTTCCTGACACCATGGTCCGGCGTGAGGTAGGTGGCAATAAGGTCAGCCTCCGCAAAGGGAAAGGTCCTGAGCACTATGCCTTCAGTCCGTGTCTGCATGGTCTAGTCTAAATGCCTCTTAAATAATTTTCTACTGATTTTAAGGTTACTCACGCCTGCAAGCCACAGGCTTTGAGGGGGACAGATGCAAGGCGCGGTTCCCGAAGTCGGCACGACTCGCTCACGAGCAGTATAAGAATACTGCAAGGGGGCCGTAACGCAGCAGGTGTTCCCCTCAGAGTCTGTGGAATCACATTATGTTGCCGAAATCCTCAGGCTTGAGGTTTTTCAGCCAGTCGTCGAGTTCTTCGTTCTGCTTGAGGTTCATGACCTCTTCCTCCACAAAGATGGGAGCGTTGGTGCGGAGGGCCACGGCCACTGCGTCGCTTGGGCGCGCGTCCACCGGGACCTCCTTCTTGCCGTCCGTGATGTAGATGAGGGCGTAGTACGTGTTCTCCATTATCTGCGTGATAACGATGCGGGTGGGCTTGACTATCAGGGAGTCCATCATGTTGCAGATGAGGTCGTGGGTCAGGGGCCTGGGGGTGGCCACCTTGCCGATGGCAAGGGCAATGGAATCAGCCTCGGGCTTGCCGATCCAGATGGGCAGCGTGTCAGGGCCGTCAACATCCTTTAGAAGGAGGATGTACATGTTGCTCCTGGGGTCGAACAACAGCCCCTCTACCTTCATCTCAACAAGCATTCGGCCTCATTTCTACCTCATCCCTCAACGGTATCCAAGGTCAGTGAGAGCGCCCTTCTTCCGTCGCCAGTCTGGCACCACCTTCACGAAAAGCTCAAGAAACACCTTGGTCCCCAGGAGCCCCTCGATATCCTTCCGGGCAGCAGTGCCTATCTGCTTGAGCATCGCGCCCCGCTTACCTATTATAATCCCTTTCTGCCCATCTTTTTCAACATAAATGTCAGCACTGATACTTATCAAGCGCTCGTCCTCCTCCCACTGCTTGATCTCCACGGCCACAGCGTGCGGCACTTCCTTCCGTGTGGAGGCCATGACCTTCTCCCGGACCATCTCGCTCACGATGAACCTCTCGGCCGAATCCGTGAGCATATCCTCCGGGAACATGCGGTGCCCCTCGGGCAAAAGCCCCTTGATAATGCCAAGCGCCTCCTCCAGCCCGTCATTCCTGAGCGCGCTCACAGGCACTATCTCGTGGAAATCATACGCCTTGCTAAAGGCTTGAATAACTGGCAGAAGTTCGGGCCTCTTCACAGTGTCGAGCTTGTTCACCAAAAGCACAACAGGCTTGCCCTCGCCCCTGAGGGTCTTAAGTATTGCGAGGTCCTCCCTGTGGGGACGTGCCGGCTCCACCATGTAGAGCACCACGTCCACATCGTGGATGGCCTGCCTGGCCTCCTTGACCATATGCGAGCCAAGGGCGTGACGGGGGATATGGATGCCGGGGGTGTCCAGGAAGACCACCTGAGCCCCTGGCATGTTCTTGATGCCCATGATGCGGTTGCGGGTGGTCTGGGGCCTGCTTGTGACAATGGCGAGCTTCTGCCCGAGCACGGCGTTCAAGAACGTGGACTTCCCCACGTTGGGCCTGCCCGTGATGGACACATACCCTGCCCTGAAACCAGCTCCTTCAGACGCGCTCAATAGTGTCCCTCATGCTAGAGCCTGCCCACTGCTTCGCCGATGCGCGCGATGGCCTTATCGATGTCCTCCATGCTCGTGGCATAGGACAAGCGCACGTGGTCGTCGCTCCCAAAAGCCGCGCCATGCACAAGCGCCACCTTGGCCTCCTCAAGCAGGAACATGGACAGGTCCTCGGAGCCCTTGATCTCACCCCGGTACAGGGCCTTCACGTTCGGGAACGCATAGAACGCGCCCCTGGGCATCTGGCAGCTGACGCCCTCAATGGCGTTCAGGCCCTCCACAAGGCGAACCCTGCGCTTGTCGAACTCCTTGAGCATGATCCCGAGCACGTCCTGCGGCCCGGTGAGCGCCTCGATGGCAGCGTGCTGGGCTATGGAGCAGGGGTTGGAGGTGGACTGTCCCTGGATCTTGGTCACGGCCTTGATAACGTCCGCCGGTCCTCCGGCATATCCTATCCTCCAGCCGGTCATGGCGTAGGACTTGCTCACAGCGTTCACCACCACGGTCAGGGCCTTGATCTCAGGCCCTAAGGAGGCGATGCTCACGTGCTCCATGCCGTCGTATATCAGTGTCTCGTACACCTCGTCAGAGATGACGATGATATTGTTGGCCACCGCTATCTCGGCTATCCTCTGCAGCGCCTCCCTGTCGTACACCCCGCCTGTGGGGTTCGAGGGAGAGTTCAGTATCAGTGCCTTGGTCTTGCTCGTGACCGCTGCCTTCAGAGCCTCCGGGTCCAGCACGAACCCGCTCTCCTGGCTGGTCTCGATTATCACGGGCGTGGCCCCTGCGAGCCTCACCTGCTCGGGGTAGGAGACCCAGTACGGCGCGGGTATGATGACCTCGTCTCCGGGATCGAAGAGGGCTACGGCCAGCCCGTAGAGCGTGTGCTTGGCCCCGCAGGATATGACGATCTCGCCGGTGGAGTACTCCAGGTCGTTATCCTTCTTAAACTTGTCCACCACAGCCTGCTTCAGCGGCAGTATGCCCCCTGCCGGAGTGTACTTGGTATGGCCGTCGCGGATGGCCTTGATGCCTGCTTCCTTGATATTGTCCGGCGTATCGAAATCCGGCTCGCCCACGCCAAAGTTCACCACATCGTGGCCCTCGGCCTTCATGGCCTTGGCCTTGGCGTCCACGATAAGCGTGGGTGATGGATTGATGCTCATGGCCCGCTTAGATAGCATTATTGTTCCTCCCGGTAATAGTTCATGAATATAGAAATTGTAACATACCCCTGCCCCGGAACTCTAAGTGGACGGGCGCTGCCCCGAGCGCACAGCCCTGCAGTCCGTGTCCTACTTCCTTTATTTTTATAGCTGTTCATTCCAGAGCCTCCAAATCCCCGCAACTGGCTGGATTTGCGCGAAATATCGAGAGGCAACGGTGTTCATTATGTTCATTCCTGAACTTCCTCCATTTAAGAGGTAATTTTCGCCTGCCGTCATTCCTGAGAAGGCCTTGGTCGCGACGACTCGGAGCACCTTCGTCATTCCCACGGAGGGGGGAGCACCTTTTGCCGTCATTCCCGAGCGGGCCTGGTCGCAACGCCTGGTCGCGACGACACCGGGAATCCAGATTGAAGATCCTATGCTCATGCCCATACTCACGTGCAAACCTTACCACCTCTATACTGACATTGTCCATATGACACGTGTCAGGTAAAATGTGTCACAAACCATAGTTGGATTTTAGCTCGCAAACCAGCGTTGTAGTGTGTTTTTCTCGCTTCATGAAAGGCGTTTTTTATGAACAATAGTTAGTAAATTACTTAAAGTATTTTCTTAGTTTCGTGCGTTTTCTAATACTATAGTTAGGATTTATTAACTTTGGTTAGTCAGGAAGCATTCAAAAGTTGTTTCTAATAGCGAAGCTTATCCAATGCCTTATTGACTTGAATTTATGAATAGCACGGGCTCGTGCGCGAAAATCGGATTTTTGATTTTCATAAAATATCATTTTTATAAATTCGATTGATAAAAGTATAATGGTCAATCGGTCGAACCTTAGAATCCTTATCCGACCAGGTTGCCGTTGCGCCCTGTGACAATACAAGACAAGCGAGCGGGACGCATGTCTTACAGGCTGATATCTATGGTTCTATTCCTAAAATCAATAAGGGAACAGGGGGATTATTCCTTCCTTGACGCATCACGTTATAAACTTCCCCCTCATAATATGCAATGCCAGTAGACATTTCTCCCTGCATAGCTTTAGTTGGGAGCACCTCTATTCCTAAATTAATAACTCCACCTGAATAAAACAGCATATGCTTTACAAATAAGTCATAGGCAACAAATGCATACTTGCCAAACTGAACTTCTATCGCAAGACCCTCTTTTATATAATCTGTCTGCTTGTAGGATTTAATTGGATTTTCTTCGCCACGTTCAATCAAAAATGTTTTCTGTTCACTATATGGAAGTGCAATGCTTTCTTCCATCAGCTGCCTATTAAGTGTAATGTAATACTGATACCTACTCTCTGACCAGCCTTTCTCGGAAAACTTCTCTTTAAGTGCTGAGTTTATGTTATCAGGACTATACAGCATCTTACCTTTCATCGTCTTTTCTTCACTAACCTTAGTCCTAAGAGGATATGCATCTATGCCTGTTATGATCTCGATGATTTCATCGTATAATTTTTTATGATGAACAATAAGATATTCTTCGCCATTAAGATGTGAATATTTCTGCGCTATTTTCATTTCTTACTTACTTTCTTCCACTCTTTGGGAAATTGAGCCACCTTATCAGAAGCTTTAGGTTTATGAATTGGCTTACCAATAGGTCTAACTTTTAATGTACCCTTTTTAAGTAGAGCTATCCTGTCTTTGGCAATACTAACATATTTTCTTTCTTTTTCAATCCCAATGACATTACGGTTATTCTTAATTGAAGCCACAAGGGTTGACCCAACACCTGCATAAGGATCTAGAACCCACCCTCCTTCATTTGTCAGAGCTAATATACATCTCTCTACTAGCTCTATCGGAAACTGACAAGGATGTTCGGTTTTCTCAGGGTGATTCGATTTCACATTTGGAATGTCCCATAATTGCGTATCCCAATCATTAACAATAATCTCCCAAATATCGGACGGGTTTTTGCCCTTTGGGTTTCCAGACAGTTCACCCTTTTTAGGCCCCTTGTAATGTCTCTTACCAGGATACTTAGATGGTATCCTTACATTATCCAAATTAAATATATAGTCATCAGTTTTTATAAACCAGAGTATAGTCTCATAGCGACCCGAAAACCTTCTTGACGCATGTAATCCGTGCCCAAAATGCCAAATTATTCTATTTTTAAGTTTTAACTTAAATTGCTTAAATAACTGATAGTAGAAAATATCTAAGGGGTATATCTCACCATTCTCAACATAATTCCCTACCTGCCAACAAATACTTCCATGAGGAGATAGCACTCGCACTAATTCCTTAATTACTTCTTCTTGTTGTTCTAAGTACTTTTCAATAGATTGCTTAACTTCGTATTCTTTCTGAACATTGTAAGGGGGAGAAGTAATAATGAGGTCAAACTTGTCATCATTAATCTTTTTTAGATTTCTTAGTGTATCTCCTAATATTAACTTGTTATCAGATGTATATTTATTTTTCGTTGGCACTATCCATACCACCTATTCAATACTTTCTTCGATTTCTGGCAAGAAACTTTCAATCTCTTCAGACTCCACTAACTCTTCGAAGTGAGCTTTAGGCTTGCCATATTTGAAGAAGCTGAAATGCGAGTAAGGTTCTTTTGATTTCTTTGTTCTTTCCTTGTCAATAATGTGTTCAAGAATTTTAATAACATTCTCGTAATAGTTAAAAATCTTATCTCGATTTTCATAAGTAAGTTCTATCGACCGCAATTGAGCAATCTCGCCCAATAAGTAAAGAATATAATAAGACGAATACAGGATATATGATTTTGTTTCATATGCTTCATCATCCAAGAGCCCCTGCTTCTTTGCTCTTTTTTCAACTTCAATTTTAATGAACAAGTAATTGACCAGTAAAATATTATCTGCGTTAACCGAATCATTAAAGACTTCTTCATATTTATCAGAAAATATAATTTTTTTCTTACTTTTTGCATCGCCTGGTGCCTTATTAAATAATGACATCAGTAATTGTCCTGTTTTTTCAGAATCTATGCGTTTAATTTTTGGTTGAGATGAATGTTGATTTTTCTTCCTCTCATAATAATAGCCAAGAGCTTCCAATTCTTTTTCAAGTTTGATCTGTGAGTAGTCGATTGCTCTGATATCTCTGCTTTGAACAGGGTTTTGACTATTTGTATATTCAGCAATTCGAGTACTTAGTTCCCTACTTTGTATCCAATAAATTCTGCATAATATATCAACACGTTCTAATTTGCTTGGATCTTCAAGTAAGGCTTCGTATAAAGCATGAATCGTCTGCCCTCCATTAACTACTTGAATATTGCTGAGTTCGATAATAGGGGAAGGAACACCTGTTGGATAAGAGAATTTAGATACTGTTATTGTGACTCCATTATTAAAGTAAAAAATCTTATCCCTTTGATCTGATAAAGCAGTCTCCTTAATATTTCTATTAATTTTTGACCGTTGCCGTAAATAGATTCTGACATTATCGTCAAATGTATCTTCAAGAATGCCATGTTCTCGTAACTGAGTATAATCACTAAAATTAGGGCTCTCTCTGAGACTCTCGTCGTTAATTACTATACGTAAAAGATCCCTAACATCAACTGTAACAATTAAGGCTCTGATATCACCTTCGGACTTTTCAAAGAAGTTTCTACCTATTGCCTTTATTTTTGCATTAACAATTTGTTTGCCTTCATGAGTAATCAACTTAATCACATCAGTCATCAAGTGATATTCAATCTCCATATCAGAAAAACTACTAATTGCACGTTCAAACCGTTCTTTCTCATTAACTTCAAATGCTTGATACATATTTGTACAAATATGTATTACGAATTTTGGTGTGGCACTGTCGTAAATTCTCCATATCTCTTCTATTTTAGAACCTAATACAGGATTCACTTCATCCTTTAAGATTCCTTGTTTACTTAGTAATGCACGCAAAAACCCTACAATCTTATCTATCTCATTTGCAGGGAAGTTATTACCTATATTGCCAAAAACTTCAGTGTACTTAAAATTAAATATATGGATTATTGGGGGAGAAACATTATCGTCTATGTATAACGCATCAATTCCCCTATCGTGCCCCCCCTCACTTCCTTCTGTTAATAAGAAATGATTGTCTGTCATTGCATCCTGTATTTCATCATCTCGCAATCCTAAGATTAAATCGAGGGCAAGGAAGCTAAAAGCACTTGAAGTGTGCTGCAACTCATAATCTTCTTTATACTTATCAACTTTAGTTCTAATTAAGGAAAAATCTTGTAGTGAAGGGGTGATTTCTGGCATTACTTAAAGCCTCCTTTTCCTAATTCTAAGTACAGCTTGTATATTTTACATGTAAAACATTAAATAAAGCTATAGAATTAGAAACATGTATGGAAAAATAGGAAAAAACAGGGGGACACTATACTCCTCCCCGGCGTGAAATAGGGTGACACCATACCTATTTATTTCAAAACCGCCCCCACACCACACCTGCTCCCCAAAATGCAGTTAATCCGAAATGCCACTGCGCCACAACATAATTAGTGAATTTCATCCTTGCGCTTCCCCCGTTCCGCCCAAAAATCGCTCTCAAAAATCCTCAAATCCCGCCAAAACCTTGACATGCGCTCAACCATATATTAATATTTACATGTGAGGTACATATTTATTGCTACTTATTGGAGCCGTTTATATAATCTTTAGGTAAAACGGGGGGCATCATATGCAAGCTGAAAAGAGAAGTCATGAGAGGGTCAAGGTTGCAGGGGTTGTTTATTATTCGGGTGTTGAACAAAAGTCCCTTGATAAATATGAGGGACAGATAGTGGATATAAGTCCCGATGGCATTTGCATCAGCATCCAGCATGAATTTAAACGCGGCTCAAAAGTGCAGTTCGACATTAAGGAACATTACAAAGGTACCTTTATCGGTATTGTAAGGCGGTGCGTAAAGTTCTCTGATAACAAATACAATATTGGACTCAAAGTACCCTTTAGTGACGACAGTAATATGCATTAATATGCAGTAACAAGGGGACACCTTACTGCTCCCCACGAACGTGGATAAATGGGGACAGACACCAGATTAATTTAAGGACTTAACACTCCCACACCACACCTGCTCCCCAAAATGTAGTGACCGTTGAAGCAGCTCTCTCCTACAGTCTGACTCTATTTCCAGAGTGATTCCCGATCCACTGTCCTTAAGGTTCTCTAATATCTTGTGCCATGGTCCTGCCCGTGCTAATATATGACAGCTGGTTGCCCGCCCGTATTTCAGCTTTCACTGTGGCAGGCCCGATTGACTATGCAGCCCAAAATAAACAAACCAGATAAGCGAATGCGATTCAAGCTGCCGGTCTACATCATGGTCGCAGGATGGCTGAGCTTGGCCATCTACGTAATGGCTTCCCTGGAATCCTTCGGCTCGACCCAGTTCGTCGAACACTTCCTCTCTCCCGACCGCAGCGGCATCCGTTTCAGAGCGCTCATACTCTTTGCTCCCTTCATCTCCACAATTGCCGGGTACATGGTACACGAGAGGGAGCGGCTTATGAGAGACCTGGAAGTGTCCAACAAGCAGCTTGAGGGACACCTCCGGGAAAAGGATGATTTCATCACCCGCCTGGGCCACGACATCAAGACGCCGCTGACACCCCTTGTCAACCTGCTGCCAATTATCCGAAAGCGCACCAGTGACGAGAGCGTGCACAGCCTCCTTGACGTGACCATCAAGACCGCAAACAATCTCAGGGACCTGGTAGTGAAGACCCTCAAGCACGCGCGCGCCTCACAGCAATACACCATGCAAGACATATCGGTCCTGCCGCTGAGCGAGATCGTCGATAACAGCATCGCAAGGCACGAATACGCCATAGGTGAGAAGGGCGTGGAGGTCCTCGTAGAGTTGGCTGAGGAAACTCTGGTAAGATGTAATCAACCCGACATGGAAGAACTGCTTGGCAACCTCCTGTCCAACGCCATAAAGTTCTCGCACACGGGAGGCCATATCCTGCTTAACGCCACAAGTGACAAGGAGATGACAACTGTCTCTGTCAGGGACTTCGGCCTGGGTCTCACCCAGGAGCAGAAGGAGCGGATATTCGAGCCCTTTTACAAAGCAGACAAGTCCCGCCACGAACTTGAATCATCAGGCCTGGGGCTCTCAATATGCAAGCGGATAGTGGAGAACCACGGCGGAAAGATATGGGCAGAAAGCCCGGGGCAATGGCTTGGCACAGAGGTCTTCTTCACCCTGCCCATAGTGAGCAAGGAGCGTCAATGGAGGATTTAAATGGGAACTGACAACAGGGTTATGATCGTTGATGACGACGCACTCATAAGGCTCACCATCAGCGAGGTACTAAAGGACGAAAACATTGAAGTGGCCGAGGCGGACGGGGCAGGCCAATGCATCGAGATACTGGAGCAGGGGTTCCGGGGTGTCGTCCTGATGGACATCATGATGCCGGATAAGGACGGTTGGGACACCATCCGCGAGATTCTGGACAGGGACCTCTACAAGGGTATCATCATAATCATGCTAACGGCCATGGACGTCCCGGACAGCAAGATGCAAGGTCTGCAGGAATACGTAACAGATTACAAGACCAAGCCCTTCACGCACGAGACCCTTGTTGCTGACATCAGGGACTACTTCAAATACCTCGAAAAGATCGACAATGCATAACTCTCTGATCATCATAGGCTCCTCCACAGGAGGCCCAAAGGTGCTGAACGAGATGTTCAGCGCGCTGCCGGTGCTTGACGCCTCGATAATCATAATCCAGCATGTCCCCACATACTTTGACAAGGCCATAGCCGAGAGGCTTGACGATATATCGAAGATCACGGTTAAGCTGGCTGAGGACGGCGACATACTGAGGGCTGGCACAGCCTATATGGCCCCGGCCCTGAAACACCTCAGGCTGGCGGGCAACTCGCGCATATCACTGAACCAGGACGCGAAGGTCAACTGTTGCTGTCCCTCGGTGGACGTGGCCATGAAGTCCCTGGTCAGTAACTCCCCTGGAGGGCTTGTGGGAGTGGTGCTGACCGGACTTGGCAGGGACGGGGCAGCGGGCATCGAACATATCAAGGACCTTGGGGGCACCACCTTTGCACAGGACGAGAGGTCGAGCGTTATATTCGGGATGCCAAAGAGCGCAATAGCCACCGGCAAAGTGGACCACGTGCTGCCGCCTGAGAAGATATGCGAGATGCTGACAAAGCTCTTTGGCAGGATATAGGAACCTCTTAGGAACCTCTATAGTTTGCCAAAGTTAGCCAACGGACCTTTTCTATGTTATTGTTATCAATAATTCGTTATCAACAAAAGAGAGGGTTGACTGCCGTATGTTTTTTGAGAAAAAAACACTCACAGGGCTCGCAAGGACCTGCGGTTGAGCATCCAAGGTAAGTCCGGCGGTCCTGTCGGACATCCTGGGAGGGCTTAAACGCTCTCATGACCCAGACCTTCTGGTAGGCATCGAGACCTCGGACGATGCGGCCGTGTACCGCATCAACCCGGAGCAGGCGATCATCAGCACAGCGGATTTCATCACCCCTCCGGTGGACGACCCATGGTGGTTCGGGCAGATAGGCGCGGCCAATGCCCTCTCAGACGTATATGCCATGGGCGGCAGGCCCCTTACCGCTCTGAACCTTGTGATGTTCCCCTCAAAAAAGCTCGACCACGGCATTTTAAAGGAGATCATGAGAGGCGGAAACGAGAAGGTGATCGAGTCTGGCGCTGCGCTTGCCGGGGGCCACTCCGTGGACGACGAAGAGCCAAAGTATGGCCTAGCCGTAACCGGCATCGTCCACCCGGACAAGATACTCACTAACGCAGGGGCCAAGGACGGAGACGCCCTGGTGCTCACAAAACCCATTGGCACAGGAGTGCTTTTTAATGCCAACCGTTCCAGGCGGCTTCCTTATGAAAAGATTGAAAAAGTTCTTCCGATCATAGCAGCGCTTAATAACAAGGCCCTGGATGTGGCCCTGGACTTCCCTATCCACGCCTGCACTGACATCACTGGCTTTGGCATCACCGGGCACGCCTATGAGATGGCGAAGGGGAGCGGAGTTGACCTGACCATTACCTACGACAATATACCCATGCACGAGGATGCCCCGGAGATGTATAAACGTGGCGAGACCACCGGCAGCAACAAGACAAACAGAGAGCTTACGGAGGGCCACCTTGAGATCGAGACCAGCCTCAGCCCCCATAACGAGGAGATGCTCTTTGACCCCCAGACCTCCGGCGGGCTGCTGTTCTCAGTGCCAGAGGCAGATGCCCCTGCCCTTGTTGAAGCCTTGATCAAGGCCGGTGTAGCTCATGCCGCCATCATCGCAAACGCATCCTCCTCAACCGACCCGAAAATTCGTATTGTCTAACAGGAAAAGTCAGAACCCTCTTTTAGGTTAAAAACAGAATTAATCTCTCCTTATCTTATTCTCATCTTAAACCCTCGCCCTCCCGCCTGACCAAGGCAGACGTGTTCGGGATGCCGTAGACTCAAGGCGCGTGGCACGAAGTCGTATCCCTATACTTCGAGTGCCACGCAACGCAGAAGTCGGCACGACTCGCTCACGAGATGCGGCATAGCAGGACGCGTCTGACGTCAATCTTATTAATTTATGGTAAATTAGATTATGAAAGAAAAGGCATTGGATATTATAATAAGCGCAGGCGTGGCAGAACAGTTCGCGCCTGTAATTTTTTCCGTGGGCGTGGCAAGCGCCATCGTCCTTCTGAGCGTCATCGCAAACCTGATCGCGAAAAAATACCTCCTTGGCGCGCTTGCCATGATAATAGAGAGGTCCCATTTCAAGTGGGACGACATGCTCTTGAGGAAAAAGGTCTTCAACCGCCTGGCGCATATTGCCCCGGCTGCGGTCATATACCTGCTAAGCCCCCTGGCCTTCTCCGAGCTTCCCATAATCAACAACCTCTTAAGGGATTTCGCCATCATATACATGATAGTCATTGGCGTGATGGTAGTAGACTCGATCATGAACGCAATGCATGAGATGTACAGGGTCACCGAGCTGTCAAAGAGCTTCCCCATCAAGGGCATAGTGCAGGCCCTGAAGATCGTCCTCTACCTGCTTGGCGCGCTCTTCGTTCTCTCGACAATAACGAGCAAGACCCCGCTATTCTTCCTAAGCGGCCTTGGCGCGCTCACGGCAGTAATGATGCTCATCTTCAAGGACGCGATACTCGGCTTTGTGGCCGGCATACAGCTTGCGGCAAACGACATGGTGCGCGAGGGCGACTGGATAGAGATGCCCCAGTTAGGGGCAGACGGCGACGTGATCGACGTCTCCCTTACAACGGTAAAGGTCCAGAACTGGGACAAGACCATCACCTCCATACCCGCATACGACCTTATATCCAAAAGCTTCAAGAACTGGCGGGGCATGAGCGAGTCCGGCGGCCGCCGCATCAAGCGCTCCATAAACGTGGACCTCGGTACAATAAAGTTCTGCGACGAGGAGATGCTCTCTCGCTTCAGGCGCATACAGTACATTTCAGACTACATTGAAAAAAAGAAGCAGGAACTCTCTGAATGGAACAGGAAGAAGAAAGTTGACGAGGCAAGCCTCATCAACGTCAGAAGGCTCACCAACGTTGGCACCTTCCGCGCCTATATCGTGAGCTACCTGAAGAACCACCCCGAGGTCCATCAGGACATGACCTTCCTCGTACGCCAGCTTGCCCCCACGGCGCAGGGCCTTCCCATAGAGATTTACGTCTTCAGCAAGATACAGGCGTGGGCTGCATACGAGGACCTGCAGGCCGACATCTTCGACCACCTGCTGGCCGCTGCCGGAGAGTTCGACCTGCGCGTGTTCCAGGAACCCGCAGGCTCTGACTTCAGGGAATTGTCACCCAGATAGTTTTTCGCTGAACTACAATGAGGAAGGCTTCCGTTTACGGACCGGGTTTACGGGTCGAATCAGGAAGCCAGCTCGTTTTCTTTTGCCTTTTCCGCCCGGTCCTTCATCATGCCCTTGGCCATTGCGCCGATTATGATAGTCCCGCACGAGGCAAGTGCTGCCACCAGGGCCCAGAAGCTTATGAATTCAAGAACACCAATAGTCCCCTGACCCACGCTCATTATGCCCAGGTCAGTGAGATAAACAGGGATCTTGGCCCCGCGGCTTACAGCAACGATGAGCATGACAGAGCCCATGGCTATCTTTACGACATAGTCATTGACATATGTCGTGCCGAGCGCGCCGATCTGCACACCGAAAAGAGAGCCAAAGAGGATGAGCAGGGTCATCCTGATATCCACAAGCCCGCTCAGGGCCCACTGTGTCGAGCCCCAGAGCCCCATTATGAAGGCCACCACAAGCTCCGTGGCGCTGGCCACGATGGCG
>SDBV01001345.1_pt1 | contig 37006 bp, 51 predicted proteins | sample 2277081 | NCBI WGS metagenome assembly SDBV01 (sample SAMN10402039, study PRJNA504765) | marine sediment metagenome | isolation source: marine sediment core GS10_PC15, 223 cmbsf | place: Arctic Ocean: Southern Knipovich Ridge | collected 2010 | reverse complement strand
GCGAGCGAACGGCCCTTCCTTGGGAGTTGATCCATGGCTATGCCTTTCGGGGAAAAGCTGGTAACCGAATTGAAAAGCCTGCGCGATGAGGCGAGCAACTTTCGGAACGGCTGGCAGGAGTTGAGCGACTTCCTCAATCCCCGCGCCCAGGGGTTTACCACCGAATGGTCCCCGGGCACCAAGCGGCGAACGCGCCTTTACGACTCCACCGCGGAAGACGCCGGAATCCGGTTTGCCACGGGCCTTTCCGACGCTCTGACCTCCGAAGGCCAGCAATGGTTCTTCCTCAAAGCCATCGATGAAGAGTTGAACAAAAACAGGGCGGTGCGCCTTTGGTTGGATGAGGTACAAACCAGATTGCTGGCTGTCTTCAACTCCCCCTTTTCCGGTTTTCATTCCTCCCAGTTTGAGAAATACCATTCCCTGGGCTGCTACGGCACGGGTATTCAATTCATTGGCGACAAACCCGGCCTTGGCCCCTTTTTCCAGACCCAATTTTTGGGCTGGTCCTACATCGATACCGATGAGGAGACCGGGCGCGCGGATGTTATATTCCGAGAATTTGACGCCACCCCCAGGCAAGCGCACAAGATTTTCGGCAAAAGGCTCCCCGCCGCAACCGCCAAGCTGATTGACGATCCGAAGAACGGGCAAAAAACTACGCGATATTATCACGCCGTCAAGCCCCGCGAGGATGTACGTCCGTTCGGGCAAAACGCGACCAACCTCCCTTGGGGCTCATGGTGGGGCGAGGTCGAGAAAGCATCGGTTATCCGCGAAAGCGGGTACACGACATTCCCCTACGTGGTGCCGCGATGGACCAAGAACGCGCAAGAAAAATACGGGCGCGGCCCCGGGCATGTGGCTCTATCCGATGCGAGGCTGGTAAACCGGATGGAGGAAGTGCAACTCGTAGCGCTGGAAAAAATAGTTGACCCCCCGCTCCTGATTTCGACGGCTGGCGGATTCCTTCGCACCATCGATCTTCGCCCGGGCGCGCAAAACAGGATTGACGCATCGTTCCAGGACGTTAACAAGGCCGTGGCGCCGCTCCTGACCGGCGCAAACCCGGCGGTGGGCGAAGCCAAGGAAGCGCAAAAGCGGGAGCAAATCCGGCGCGCCTTCTACCTGGATATTTTCGAGTTGCCCGGCCCGGTGGCCGCCGACGGGGACGTGCTGCATATGTCGCCGGTCGAGATCGCAACCCGCAACCGTGACCGCCTGCGCATCCTTGGCCCGATCTATTCCAGGTTGAAGGCCGAAGATCTCTCCCCCATGATGGGCCGCACGCTTTCGATCATGGAGCGGAACAGAATGCTGCCCCCGATCCCGCCCGAATTGGTCGAGGCCGGGGAATTGGATGTTGAATACGTCAACCCCATGGCCATCGCGCAGGGATCGGGCGAGGTGGGTGCCATTCTGCAAACCTTCGACGCCCTGGCCCCCATGGCGCAGGCCGATCCTTCCATTTTGGATGTTTTCAATTTTGACCAAACAGCCCGGATAATTGGCGACAAACTCCACGCGCCCACGAAGATTTTCCGCACGAAGAAAGAAATGCAGGAAATCCGGGAGGCTCGCGCCAAGGCCGCCGAAGAGGAACGAAACGCCCAACTCAACGAAATGGATTCCAAGTCAGTCAAGAATGTCGCACAGGCGGCGCAATAATCACAACCCAATCAGGAAGCGAAATGCGTGAATTAACAGGCCATAAGGTCAACCCGGCAAACGATGTGTTGAAGGTTTTTGTGATGGACGAACCCGGCGACGGTGGGGCTTGCCACGAGTACCAGGTCCAGATTCCCGGCAAGAACGAGGATGATCCAATCGGGCACGTCACCCTCAATTTCCAGAACGGCCCGATAAATCTGGCCGGAGTGAACGGAATCACACATGAGGTTTTGTTGGCGATTCTGGTTGATCGGCTGGAGGGCTTCCAGAGCGGCAAATTCTATAACAACTGGAATAAAACGGCGTTGGGCCATCTCCAATCGGCGCAGGCGATTTTACTTGACCGAACCCGAGAACGCATGGCGCGGAACGTCGAGGGAACGCACGAGTTGTAAACCTCCCGACCGGCGGCAGCACAATAAATGCTTGGATTTATCAGACGAATGTTCGAGGGGTGGGCTGGCCAAAACAGGGCACCCACGGCAGAAGCGGCGGAACGAGTGCGGCGGCAATATTACCATGACGTGTTCAAGACCCCGGCTGGCGAGTGGGTTTTGGCCGACCTCGCCCGCACCCATGGTGTTCTACAGGAAACCATCCCCAGCCCGGAACTGACCCCCGTAATGATTGCGCACGCCGACGGCAGACGGTCGGCAATCGTCAATCTTATCAAGTACGTTGAGCAACCAATCGAACACGAATAGGAGTCCCGATGAACTGGCACCGGCAATGGATCAACACGCGATTGATATACGATTTTGAGGGAAATCTTTTATCCTGCGAGGGCTACTGGCATACCGGCCCCGTGATGCTGGCCGAGGGGGAGCCCGACCCCCTTCCCACCCCCGTCCCGGGGTTGCTCGCTCCCGCCGAACCGCCCCCGGGCGATCAGCTCGCTGACACGCCCCCCGATCCACCCCGGGGCGGCGCTCCCGATAAAACATGGCGCAACACGTTCTCGGATGAGGTGAAGGCCGACCCGGCGTTTGACGGTTTCGGGAACGTGCAGGATGCCCTCACCGGGTATTCCAACCTGTTCAAGAAGATGGGCGCCGGCCCCGACAACCTGCTGCGCCTCCCGGCCTCTGACGCGCCCGAATCCGATTGGGTCGAAATCCATACCCGCCTTGGCCGCCCCAAAGAGCCGACCGATTACAAGGTCCCGGAGGGTATCAAAACCGAGGATGAGGGGTTCTTGAACACCCTCAAGGCCGGTGCGCACGCGGCGGGTATGTCGCAAAAGCAGTTTTCCTCAATCGTCAAGTCCTTCGAGACCGCCGAACTGGACATGAGTACCAGGGAAACAGCGTCCCATGGGGCTAAGTTGGAGGAATTGAAAAAGACCGCTGCCACCGATTTGCAAATTCATTACGGGAGGGAATACCCCGAGAAAAACGCCCTGATTGGCCGCGTGGCCAACGGAATGTCCGAGGGGTTGCGGGGTGAATTGGAGGCAACGGGCACGCTCTACAACCCCGAGTTTCTGAAAATGCTTGCCGACCTGGGCTCTCTCCGCATGGAAGACGGCTCCCGTGGTGGCGAAGCACTGGGGGTTGCCGATTCTCTTGCGGAAATAAAGCGGTTGGGCCTGGACGCGGAATTTCAAAAGGCTCTGGCCAATTCCGACCATCCCGAACACAAGAACGCCCTGAAACGGAAAAACGAACTCTACGAAAACGCCTATCCCAACGAGCTATCCGGCCCGGGCTACGCCAATACAGGGTAATGATCGATGGATTTTGGACCCCCAATCGTCAAGGCGTTCAACCGGTACGCGGACGCCTACATGCGCCTCTACCAAGGCGAATCGGATTACACCACCGCACAATGCGAGTCCTGCCCCTATGGGGCTGCGTGTTGCAAGCTGACGGTGGGAGTGACCCCGTTTGAGGTGGCCGCGATCTGCGCTTTCGTCAACGCGACGGTGCCTCGCCACATAATCGGCGTGGTGATAAAAAAGATTCGCAAGCGGGCGCGGATTATTCGAGACCACGCAGGCCGGTACAACGATGGATCGGAAGCCGCCGCCGCATGGCTGGCTCGGGGAATCGGTTGCCTGTTTCACGCCCCCGGGCATGGTTGTTCCATTTATCCCGTGCGCCCCATGGCCTGCCGGAAGATTTATTCCACGGGGGATTGCCACTCGGATCAATGGCTCACCATGATAGATCGGGACGAGGTTCTGAAAAGGCGGATTGAATTTCTCCCGCACTTTCCAACCTACGAAAAAAACGTGGGGGAATTATCGAGCATGCTTTCCGACATGATCGGGGATAAGGAAACCCGCATAGGCCCTGATTTTCAGGCCCTCGCGCTGGATAAAAACCAAATGGACGACCTGGATATTGTCAATCCCGTGGAGAAAAAAGAAAACGAGGGGGTTGACAAGAAATTATTGGTGTGAGAATTATCATTTACCGCGCAGGGGAGCAAAGAGCCGAGTAGGCATGACGGGCAGCACCTTCGGGTTAAGCCTCACGGATGTTGAAAAGACAAAGCGACCCTGCCCGGGACCTAACCGGGTAGCCTTGAGGGGTCCGGTGACAGTTGGAAAGACAACCGAACCTAGTTGCCGCGCAAGGCAGCAGGGGGTCCGCGCAGGCGGGTAGCCTCTGAAAATAAACGGATAATTCATTAATCCTGATATTTTCAATCAGAGGCACGCCCATGGCTTCCCAAATCACAACCGCATTTGTCCAGCAATTCCGGGACAATTTCTTTTCGGCCCTGGTCCAGCAAAAAGGATCGCGGTTGCGCCATGCCGTCCACACCGAAACCGGTGTGCGCGGGGAAGCGTATTACTTCGACCAATACGGATCGAACGACGGCGAGGAATTGCTGACCCGCAACGCGGACAGCCCCCTCGACAACACCCCGCATGCTCGGCGCAGGGTTGACCCTCGCGATTGGGTGTGGGGCGAGTTGATCGACGAGCCGGACAAACTCCGCATGTTGATCGACCCGGCAGGCAGCTACATCAAGGCCGCCAAGTGGGGCGCTGGGCGATTCATCGACAACCGCATCATCGAGTCGTATTTCGGCACCGCGAAGACCGGCAAGGCTGGCGGCACTTCCACCTCTTTCGATTCCGACAACGTCATTGCCGTGGACAATCATTCCTTCGATTCCAAGACCGGAAACGTGGGCCTGACCGTGGGCAAGCTGATTGCCGCCCGGGATATTTTGGGCAGCAACGAGGCCGATGAAGTCGATGAGGAAGGGAAGCCCACCCTGTTCCTGGCCTGCCCTCAAAAGCAGATCAGCAAAATGCTCACCGCGACCGAAGTTGCCAGCGCGGATTACAACTCCGTCAAGGCCCTGGTCAACGGCACCATCGACACGTTCATGGGGTTCAAATTCATCAGAACCCAACTGACCCTCGCCACCGCCGATCCCTATGATCGCGTGATGGCGTGGCACAAGATGGGCATGGCCCTGGCCATTTGGGACGACATTGAAACCAATCTCGCGCCCAGGGCCGACAAGAACTTCAACCCCTACGCGCACGCCAAGCAAACCGTCGGCTCGACCCGCCTGGAAGAGGCAAGGTGCACGGAAATTCTCTGCACGCAGTAATTCGATAGTGCGGGGAACCTGCACGCGGCCTTAACGGGGGTTGGATATCAGCCCCCCAACCCAAGCCTTTCAGATCGAGGTAGTGAAAATGGCAATCACAGGCGGAACCACCAACGGCGTCAATATGGCGTTGATGATTTTGGCGGCCGGTGGCGACAAGGTGGAAACCAAGGTATCGGGCGGGAGCGTCCGGTGTTTCCGCGAGACCTTCACCATGGCGGCCCAGGCCAAGGATGCGACGATTGGCGTTGCGTTCCTCCCGAAAGGGTCAACCCCCCTGTACGGGATCATCGTCCCGAGCGTGACCATGGGGGCCTCGGCCACCATTGCGGTGGGCAACTCGACCGACGGGGACAAGTACCGCGCTGCGGCGGTGGTCACGGCCGTCGTTCCCGAGGTGTACGGCAAGGCCATTGCGACGGCCTCCGTGGGGGATGAACTGACCGCCGATGAAGAAGTTTTGTTCACCATTGGCACGGCGGCCCTCGCGGCGGCGGGCAATGTGCGAAACTTCATGTTCTACATGACCGCACAGTAAACCGGCGGGGGTAGTCGGGCGGTCCTTTCGGGGATCGCCCGCACATTCAAGGATCGAGCATGGCTTCCGAGGTTGGAGTTGCCAACATCGCCCTGTCACACATGGGCGAAAAGCACATCATCAGCCTTGGCCAAGATTCCGAAAGCGCAAGGATTCTGAAAGCCCGTTTTGCCGACTGTCGCGACTACATCACAAGGGCGCATCCCTGGAATTTTGCAGAGGCCCGCGCTGCCCTTCCCGCACTGGCGGACGCCCCGGCCTGGGGCTACACCAATCAATTTCAGCTACCCACCGACTGCATTTTCGCAAGAGAAGTAGAGGACGGGCAACTCGCCAACTTGGTTTGGAAGGTTGAAGGGCGCAAAATCCTGACCAACGAGGGCGCGCCCCTGAATCTGCTTTACACCAAGCGCGTTGAGGACCCGAACGAATGGGACTCCATGTTTATTGGGGTTTTGGGGATTTTCCTTGCGGCCGAAACCGTTGAGCAAATCACCAAATCGGCAGGTCTGAAAAAAACCATCCAAGGGATTTATCAGACAAGGTTCTTCCAAGCAACGGGCGCGGACACCCAGGAGGGGACCCCGGCGCAAAGCCCGAATCACCCCTTCCTGGATGCTTTCACCTGATGCCGGCCACCGAATTTTACCAATCGAATTTTACCGCGGGGGAATTATCCCCCAAGCTGGCGGGGCATGTTGATTTCGCCAAATTCTCCAATGGTGCGGAGAAGGTGGAGAACTTTTTCATTCGCCCCCAAGGCGGCGTTGTGCGACGGCCGGGCAGCGTGTTCGCCTCCGCCGTGCGCGATATGTCGAAGGTCCCGAAGCTCATTCCTTTTGTCTTCACCCAAGGCGATGCCTACGCCCTGGATTTCAGTGACCTCACTGTACAATTCTACCAGAACAACGAGGCGGTTTACGAGGCGGCAAAGACCGTCACGGCCGGGGCCTGGGCGGCGGGCCTCGCCACGCTCACCATCGGGGCCCACACCATCGTGGTGGGCGACGTGGTGAAGATCAGCGGGGTTGACCCGGCGGGGTTTGATCGTTCCTTTGCCCACGTAACGGGAATCGCGGCGACGACAATCACCTACGCATTGACGGTTGATCCGGGCGCGTGGGCTTCCGCTGGGGAGGTCTTCGAAGCCTTGAAGGTTGTCAGCCCGTATGCGGAGAGCGATCTGCCGAGAGTAAAATACGCCCAAATCGCGGACATCCTTTATCTGTCCCATCCCAGCTACCTGCCTCGCAAGCTGGTCCGCAATTCTGCCACGTCTTGGACCTTGGCAGAGGTGGACTTTCTCGATGGCCCCTATCTGGCCGTGAACGGCACGGCGACCACCCTGCAGCCTTCGGCGACGACGGGTGTGGGGATTACCATTACGGCCTCTGCCGTCACGGGGATCAACGACGATCAGGGTTTCCTCGTAACCGACGTTGGCCGGCTGGTGCGCATCAAGAACGGCGCGACGTGGGGCTATGCGAAAATCACGGCCTTTACCGACACGACCCACGTAACGGCGGACGTGAAAAGCGACTTTGCGGCCTCCACGTCAATTGCCACTTGGCACCTGGGCGCGTGGAGCGAGACCACGGGGTTTCCCGCCGCAATCGCGTTCCATCAGCAACGCCTTTTCTTTGCAGGTTCCGAGAAACAACCGACGACGATTTGGGGTTCAAAATCAGCGGAATATGAAAACATGGCCCCAACCGATTTAGACGGCACGCCCCAGTCGGATAGCGCCATTGTCAACACCATCGCATCGGGCGAGGTTAATATTTTCCGCTGGCTTGCATCGGGCCGGAACATGGCCGCCGGCGGAAATGGAGAGATCACAAATTACAAGGGCGGCGATACCTCCGGGGCGATCACCGCAACGTCGGTCCCTGAATTACGCCCGGCTTCCACCGTGGGTGTGGATGCGGAGGCAATCCCGGTGCGCGTGAGCGATGATCTGATTTTCTTGCAGCGCGGGGCAAGGAAACTGCGATCCATGCGCTTTGTTTTCGAGTCGGACGGCTTCCAGGTTCCAGACCTCACCTTGCTTTCCGACCACATCACGGCGGGGGGTGTGAAGGAAATGGCCTTCGCAGACCAGCCCAACTCCATGCTTATGTGTGTGAAAGACAACGGGAAAATGGCGGGGTGTACCTTCAATATCGATGAGAAAATCATAGCATGGCACGGTCACACCATCGGGGGTTCTTTCGGCGACGGCGCGGCGGAAGTGGAATCGATATGCGCGATCCCTGTTGCCGACCATGACCAAATCTGGATCGCGTGCAAAAGGACGATAAACGGGGAAACAACGCGGTTCATCGAATACCTGGCCCCGGTCTATGAATCCGAGACGATTGACCATGAGGATGCCGTTTTGGTGGATTCGGCGGTGATGTACGACGGGGCGGCCACCACGGCGATATCCGGCCTTGAGCATCTTGAAGGGGAAACCCTTGAAGTATTGGTCGATGGCGCGACTCACCCCCCGCTCACGGTTTCAAATGGGGCCGTGACCCTGGAAACGGCGGCGAGCGTTGTCACGGCGGGCCTTCCGTACCTCTCCGACCTTAAACCGCCGCGAACGACACTCGGGAAGCGCGTTCAAGCCCTGCAAGGACTACCGAAAAAATATACCCACGCGGTTGTTTTCTTGCTGGATACGGGGGAATTGAAATTCGGAAAGGACTCGGGTAATTTGGATCAAATGGTTTTCCGGGACGCAGACACCGCGAGCCTCGCCGCCGTCCCCTTGTTTTCAGGCGTGAAAGTCGAGAGTTGGTCGGGGGAGTACACCCTGGATGCGCCGGGCCTGTTCCGTGCGCAGGGGCCGCAACCCTGCTCGATTCTCGGTATTGGGTTCCACGTTGAAATAGGAGATCGCCCATAATGTGTAAATGCCAAGAAGCAATAGAGGAAGAAAGGGATTTTACCCTAAGATGCCAGGAATCGGCAACCACCCCGACGCTTAAATTTCATTTTGATTCCATGTTGTGCGGGTACCGGGCGTCTCTTGAAGCAATTAAAGCCTCAAAAGCGGAAGGAGATCGCCCCTGATGGCCGGTGTTGTCGCAGCATTGATCGCGGTGCAGTTGGCCTCAAGCACTCTGGCGAGCCTGGAGCGCGGGCGCCAATTACGAGGGTCCGCCCAAAGCCTGGAAGATCAGGCATTGCAGGCGTTGGAGTTGGGTCGCGTAAGGGCCGAGCGCGCAAGGGAGGAAGGGGAGCGCGTCGGCGGCGATATCCGCGCCCTGTCGGCGGCGGCGGGGCTCGAACTGACCGGATCGCCGCTCACCTTTGAGATTCACAACGCTATGCGAGTTGAGCGTCAGGCGGGGGATATTCTTTGGGCTTCGAAAGTGCAGGCGAATAATTTGCGCATCGAAGCAGACCGACGCAGGCAGGCGGGGGGCGGGCTCGCCAAGGCGCTTCCGTTTACGGCCGCCACTATCGCGCTTGTGGGTGCTGATCGGGGCGGATTCTTTTCCGAAACCCCTCAAGAATAAATCAATGGAGGTTTGACCATGGCCGCACCCGACGCACCGGTAATCGCATCCGTGAGGCGCACCAGCCCGACGCGCTTCATCATTCTCCACAACGTACCCACCGACGCCACGTATTTCAAATACTATCTGGACCCCGTGACGGCGTTTACCAAGGCCAACGCCTTGGCGCGCACCATCAACATGAGCGAAGACGGGGGGAACGCCGAAGAAATTGAAATCCGGGAGGCCGGACCGCACCGCAAGGTGTTCATCGCGGCCACGGCATTCAACGTGGGGGCCGAAGAAAGCGACCTGTCCGACGAGAAAACCGCCACGATGGAAAACCGATAAGGCGACATGGCCAAGCTGCGAATAGCAAAGACTGGCGGGCCTGTTGAGCCGCGTCAAGCACCCCGGGCAGACCTATCCGGGGCTATGTCTGCCTCCCAAAGAGCATTGGCGGGGCTGGCCGACACCGCGCTCAAGGTGTTGGAGCGCAACCGCATTCGTCAGGAAAGCCTTGACGAGAAGATGAAAAATGCCCGGATTGCCAGCGATGCCTCGCAGGCAAAGGCGGACGCCCTGGTGGTGATGAACGATATGACGTTCCGGGCGAAAAAGGTTGTGGACCCGGAAGCGTCGGTGCAGGGCTACGGCGAGGAATTTAAGTCCTGGAAGGAATCCTTTCTCGAAGAATTGCCCGATGACGTAAGGCCCCATGTCGAACCCTACATCAAACAGCGACACGCATACAACAATATCGAGGTTCGCGAAGCTGCCCACCAACGAACCGTCAATCAGGGCCGCGCCAGCGCCTTGGACTTCAACAACCAACGCATGCAGGCGGTGGCGGAAAACCCCGATGAAACGCTGAATGCAAAGACCGACATCGAACAAAATATGGAGGTTTCCACCGCCGCCGGTTTGTTTGCACCGACCGAGCAAGAGAGAATTATCAGAACGACGTTCGATCAAGTCGATGAGGCGGCGGTTTTGTTCGATATCGATGACGATCCGCGCATCGCACTGGCCCGGCTTACATCCCTTGACGAAGATCAAATCAGCGAATACCCGCATTTGCTCCCGGAAAAACGGGCGCGCCTGACCATGCAGGCCCGAAGGGCTGTCGAGCGGTTGGAAGCTGATGAGGCCCGGGATGCGGCCAATGCGGGGCGGAGGCAAGGCCAGGAAATCAGGGATTTAACCGCGTCCAATACGTCGGAAAACAAGTGGCGCGGCTTCAATCTCCCTGGTTACGTTGAGCGAATGAAAGGCGCGGGCGCAACCGATGAGGAAATTGAACGCGGGCTTAAAAAAGGGAGAGTGTGGGCAAAGTACGCCGGAATAGGTGACGCTTTAAAAACCGCAGAATTTAATAAATGGCCCGAAATTGTCGGAAGTCGGCGCCGCGCCGGGGAGCTTGAGGATGTTGCTTTGGGGGCCACCGAAGACGAGGCGCACCGTTGGGCCACCCAAGTTGCCTCAAGCATGTCCAAAGCCTTTGGAAACGATCCAGCGGCCTTCATCCTGGAAACCACACCCCCGCCGGAGGGCTCCACCCCCGAGGATGCTATCTCCCACGTCATGGCAGAATACGAGCGGCGCGGCGCGCCCCCGCAACTCAGGAAGCCGCTGACCAACGGGCAGATGGTGGCCGACGTGGAGAATTACAAGGGAGCGAAGACCATCCAGGAGAAAAAGGATGTTGCCGCCGAGATTTACGGCGTTCATGGGGTGCCGGGGAAATACGGAGAGCATTCCGCCCGGGCCATTCAGCAACTCTTGATCGATGGTAAAATGCCCTGGACGGCAAACCTTATGGTGACGGCAAAGCCCCATGTGGCGAAGGCCCTTATGCGCCTTGAGGAAGAGGGGTTGACCGACGCCATACTCAAAGAGACATTCACCTCGGAAGAAATCCGGGGTATGAAGGACGACGTAAACAAATCCATCCAGGACTGGACTTCCTCGCTACCCCCGATGGTTGTTCAAAACGCGCAATATCGGAAGATCACCCAGCAACTCGCCTTTGTGTTGGCAATGGAGCCTGAAATTGACGATTCCGAGGCTGGTGAAGAGGCGGTAAATCAGCTATTCGGCCCCGAATTGTACGACTACCTGCATGACGGGGATCACTCAACCCGCGTACCGATGAGCGTGACCGCCGACCTGCGCACGCGCATTCCGTATCATATCAGCAATCTAAAGCAGGACATCTTGCAATTCGATCCGATTGTCGGGCAGTTGGAACCGGGGCAATTCCGGGACAACCTCATGCAGAATGGTTATTTCCTGACCAATGAAAACGAGAACGGGGCGACTCTCTATCTTGGCGGGGCCCAGGTTCTTTCCAGCAAAACCGGCAAACCGATCGGTTTCAAATGGGATGATGCCAAGGATACTGCCCCAGCACCTCGCGAAGTGGCAGAGGCGGGCGAACGAATCGAAATGATCGATGGCATTAAATACATCGTAAGGCCCGATCCTCGCGGTGACGACCTCCCCCCAAGGTTCCAACCCGTGGGTGGCGCGCCCCTGCTTCCGGGTATCAGCCCTCGCGATCCCGGCTTTAAAATCCACGGCGGGTTTTTGAATCTCTCGCGGGGGATTCCCTTCCTGCCCGATGAAACCGGGGAGGAATAATGCCCTTCACCTTCCACCCCGAGCCCTCACCGCTTGTCAACGAGGCGGTGGCGGATATCTACGAAGCCCCTTTTCGCGACACGGTTGCCGCTTCCGCCCGCGAGGCGTTGAAGCTGACCGTTCCCGTGCAGGTCTACGATCAATTCCTATTACGCCAAGCCCGCAACGGCGGGGACGTGCTGGCCCAGGCTGATTACGAGGGGAGTGATTTCTTCCGCCCGGGGATCAAATGGCATGAGGGCATGACCGAGCAAGAGGCTGAAATCATGGCCGAACGCCATGATAAAACCAAGCGAAACAACTTCATTGTATCGAAAGGAGGGATCGTGCCCGCGCTTGTGGGGGGATTACTTGGCTCTCTCCCGGATCCAATCAATTTCATTCCGATATTCGGGCACAGTGCGCGCATCGCGGCGGCTGGCCGATTCGGCAAGACGCTGGGATTCGGCTTGGTCAATGCCGCCGAAGCGTCGATCATGACGGCGGCGATCCAGCCCCTTACCCTGTCAACTACCCATGAGTTTCAGGAAACCTACGATCTGCGCATGGCCGTGGAATCCATGGCCATGGCCGGGGTGATCGGCTTTGGGTTCGGGGCGATCATGTCCCCCCTGGTCAGGCTCCCGGAAGAGGTGCGGGTAGGCGCCCTGTCGAAGTCCCTCAAGGATGTTATCGAGGGGCGCGCGGTGGATATCTCCGAGGTTAGCATTCCTCGCGCAACCATCCCGGATGAATTGAAACTGGAAATATTCGATGCACTCCGCAATCCTGACCGTGAAATCTCCAATGACGGGGGGTTTGGTGCCGGGATCGAGCCGGACATGACGACCCGGGAGCGGGCGCGGGCAACCGTGGAGTTGTTACAGAAACCCGAGCATTTGCGCACCCCGGCCGAAAATCATTTCCTCAACACGATAGACATCCAGCCCGAGGCGCGCCGGGCCATCAACATCGGGAAACTCGGGGAGAGAGTGCGCTCAAAGGACGATAAAGCGTTTCTAAGGGCTTTTTTTGGCGACAAGCTGCCCGACTACTATAAAAACAAGATCGAGGGGGTGACGGCGCGTTTGACCAAGCTTAGGGAGCGATATAAGAAGGCGACGGGGGCTGATATGCCCGAACCCGACCTCGCACGCAGGCTGGGCGGCGTTCATTCCGCGCCGGATGGTGTCTCGCCAAGGGATATCCAGGTCGGAAAGCAGACAACCACCGGCAAGGTAAAGGAAATCGAAATCCGTTTTGACCGGCTGGCCGATGAATATCCCCGGGGCGCGCCGGAGTTTGTGCTGGAAAATCGCGGGAAGGGATGGGATGTTGTGGCGTTGGAGCGCGAAACGGGACTGACCCCATTGGAAGCCTCCTTTGCCTCAAAGAAAAGAGTTGTCCACGGACAGGGCTTAAAGCTGGCCGAAGCGAAGAAAATGGCAACGGATATCCTGGGAGATTACGACACCGCCAACCCCGCGAGAGGATTGGATCCGCCCCCCGCTACCCGGGAAACGAGCAAGGTGGGCAAGATGCTTGACGAGGCGGTCAGGTTGGAGGGGGAATTGGGAGTTTACCGCTCCCGGCTGGCCGAACAGGAAACAGGCCAGCCCCTTCATTACGGGGTGCCTGATGAAACCAAGCCCACGTTCCCCGATGTTGAGTTGACCACCGAAAAGACCCTCAACGCCTTTGACGATGTTGAGGAAATCCAGGCCCGTGTTTCCGTGATCGATGAACACCTTGCGGCCATGGAGCGCGAGGGCTTTATCGATGAGGCGACCAAGGCTGAATTGACCGAGGCCCGCGCCGAGCGCGCGGAAACAAATAAAATGGCGGATGCCTTTGATGATGCCGCTATTTGCGTGGTGAGGAACCGATAAAATGGCTGTCGATTGCGCACAGATCATCAAGGATGCCCACGGCTTGAGCGATGCCGACGCCAAGGAAATCGTCCGCGAATTGCAGGATATCCTTGAGGCGCGGGCCACTGACCCCGAAGTCGAGGCTGTTGTTCGCCGCATGGCGGCCGAAATGGCGGACACGGCCAAGCGCGAGGCTTTGAAAAAGGAGTGGCACAAAAAACTCAGCATCATAAAAAAAGGCAACATCCTCAAGCGCGTTGCTGATTTTGACGACCCGGCGAAAGGGTATGAATCTTATTTAGTGGGCGCGGAGGATTACGTTTTCGGGGCGCTGGACTCGGTTGACGCGCATCAAAAAGCCCTGCGCGGTCAATTCCTCAACCCCATGCAGGCCGAATTGGAAGCGGGGCATGAGGGTATTTACAAATTGTTTGGAGAAAAACATTTTGAACTGGATGTTGGCCGGGAAATGGAAGCCCTGCCCACCGGCAAGCGGGCCACCGGGAATGATGAGGCATTCCACGTCGCCCAGGTCTTCGACAAGTACAAGGAAATCATCCTAGGGGAATTGAACAAGCGCGGCGCGGATCGCCGGCGGCTTCCGAGTCACGTTTGGAAGCAGGATCATGACGCCGTTCTCATGATGAAGGCCGGTTTTGAAAAGTGGAAAAACGATATCCTGCCCGAACTGGACATGGACAAAACCTTTGGGCCCGTGGGGGCGCGGGCAAACGCCGATGAGGTCCTTGAAAAAATCTACAACAATCGAACATCCGGGGTGAGGGGCACGGCAATAAACGACTCACCCGCCGTGCGCCCTTCCAATCTGGCCAACAAGCTATCCGAGCGGCGCGTCCTGCACTTCAAGGACTTCGAAGCCAATTATCGCTACGAGCAAAAATACTCCCGGCGAAGCCTTGCGGAATCAGTGATCCATCGCCTTGAAAGCGATGTTGAGGACATGGCCACCCTGGAAAGGATGGGACCCAACCCCGACGCCATGCACGGGGAGATGATAGATCGAATCGCCGGGCAATTGCGACGGCGCGGGGATACCAAGGCCCGGAAGAAGATTGTAAGGCTGGAAAACCAGTACAAGGCGGTCACCGGCAAAGACCGGATCGTGGGGGACCCCAACCTTGCGGACTTCGGGAATTGGTTTCGAGCGATTGAGCAATGGTCGAAACTGGGCGCATCCACCATATCGTCATTCAACGACCTGTTCACCAGCGCGGCCAACCTGAATTACAACGGCGTGGGGTTTCTGACCTCCTATGGCGATATGTTTAAAGGGTTGCAGTTGCGCCCGAAAGGTGAAAAGCAGGCCATTCTTCGCGCCCTTGGGAACTACGCGGAGGGAGTCAATTCGCAGATCGCGGGCAGATTCACCGCCTCGGATGGAATCCCCGGCGCATCGGCCAAGATCACCAACACGTTCTATAAAGTGAACCTCCTGAATTTTTGGACGGACATGAACAAGAACGCCCACTCGCTTGCCTTGAGCGGGTTTCTGGCGGATCAAATGCCCCACAAATACGGAGATATCCACGCCAAATTGAAGGATCAGCTATTCCGGTATGGGATCGGGGAAAAGGAGTGGGGGAACATGCAGGCCGCCATCAACGATCTGCCGGAATTAAATGGGGAGAAATTTCTCACCCCTGATTCGATTGAAGGCTTGCCGCGATTCAAGGGGCGCGATGAAATAGCCCAATCCTTGCGCACGTTCTATGTAAACGAGGCCGATTACGCGGTCCCGACCCCCGGAGCAAAGGAGCGCGCCTTTTCCTTGCGAGGGACGCAGCCCGGCACCGTGTACGGGGAGATTGCGCGGTCCATGTGGCAATTCAAGATGTTCCCGCTGACCATCATGACAAAGGTGTGGCCCCGGCTGGCCCACCAGGGTGTGCCTGGGTACATCCATTTGGCCATGGGCTCCATTCTTTTTGGTTTCGCGTCCATGACGGCCAAGGATTTACTCAAGGGGCGAGAAGTGCGGGACGTGGCCAATCCGAAGACCTGGATATCGGCGGCTCTGCAAGGCGGCGGCGCTGGAATCCTGGGCGATGTCATATTCAACGATTTCAACCAATTCGGGCGATCCTTCCCCGAGGTTGTCATGGGGCCCACCGCCGGAACCGTTGGCGACTTCCTCAAGGTGTTTTCCTCGATAAGCCGGTTGGAGGGGCGCGAAGCCGGCGCAAAGTTTTTCCGGGCGGCCATGAACAACATGCCTTTTGCCAACCTGTTCTATCTTAGGGCGGCGGTTGATTATTTCGGTACGTACCTGCTACAAGAAAGTGTGAATCCGGGCTACCTTCGCCGCATGGAAAGACGCATGGAAGAGAACAACGGGCAGGGATTCATGGTGAACCCCTCAAGCATCATCCCCCGGGGAGGTCCTTTCTAATGACGCTACTCACGGTTGTAAGCAAGATTCAGTACGACGGCGATGATGTTACCGTTGCCTTCCCTGCCCCCTTCCTGTTTTTCGACGAGGATGATCTGGTTGTAATCCTGACCAGCGCGGCGGGGGTGGATGCCGTTCAAGTCCTCGCGACCCATTACACCGTTGCGGGCGAAGGCTTGGCGGGGGGTGGCACCGTGACCATGCTCACGGAGCCCGCAGCGGATGAATTGCTGACGATCAAGCGGGAGTTGGCCTACACCCAAGGGGTGGATTACATCAATCCCAACAAAATCGACCTGGAAATCCTGGAAAAGAACCTGGACGAGCTTACTATGCTGGCCCAGCAACTAAATGAGGCCAGTTCCCGTTCTTTAAAATTATCCGAAGCCTCGGAATTGGATGAGCTGTTTTTACCCATCCCTTCCGCCAATAAATTATTGGGTTGGAATGCAGAAGAAACGGCCATAGAGAACAAAACAAGCATTCCCGTTGCGAATCTAGTCATTGACATTGGGGACGCGGGGAAACCTGTCCAGGTCAATGCGGCGGGGGATGGATTGGAGCCCGACAATGAGCACAACCTTGTTGTTAGTCCCACCACGCTTGCAGATCAAGCAAACACACTGACAACCACGCACTTGAACCGCTCCCTTATCATCACACCCACAGCATTGCGGGTTCAAACATTACCGTCAATCAATGTGAGGGCAGGAGATTTTATAGATATTTTGAATCTCTCGTCAGCCCTTAAAATCACCATTGAGGCTAGTGGTGGTGTGGATATTGCTTCATTTCAAAATGGCCACATGCGTTTGTTGGCATTACGAGACACACCAACTACTGCGGCCCATTGGATGATTATAGAAGTCAGTGGTGGGGCAAGTCCCACATTTTTTGCTCACAGAAATGGGGGCACGCAAATCAATATTACAGGCTTTGATAAAATAGAGTTTAATGATGTTGGCACTTCTCCGGGAATGGATAACAATGGGAATTTTGACCCAGCTACAAACCATAGATTTTTACCCACAGTTCCGGGAAGATATGAATTTTTGGTGATGTTGCAATGGGTGTCTACTACTATTGTGGCGGCTGACCAATTAGACGCAGCATTACATAAAAATGGTTTCATAGATATATTTGTAGAAAATACGGTTCATGATGCTACGGACTTAAATCAAGGATTTACAGTGAATGTACCCGCAGATGGTGTTAATGATTATTTTGAGGTTTTCGCTCTTAATACCGCCCGCAATACCTCTTCAATAAATGGTAATTACGGGGTAACTTGGTTTTCTGCCCATCGGATTGGTAATTTGTAAAGGGAATCTCAAGAGGTGGTCGCGGATTGGATTGAATGCTGAAAGATTAAAACAATCCGGCGGTGGTGGGTTGTTTTTTTCTTCCGCAAAACCCTGAAAGATAATAATGGTGAGGAAGGCAATGAGCAACATGGCCGAATGGCTGACACCAACCCTTATCGGGGCGGGATGCGTAATCCTTGGGTGGCAATTGGCAAGCATCGCAGCCATGCGTAGGGATTTAGCGAAAGCCCTGCAACAGCTTGTGAAGCATGAAACCATACTACGAGTGAGTGGTTTACTCAACCCCCACGGGAAAACTCAAAGCAACATAGACTAAAGAGGCCCCAAATGTTATTCCCACCGGTCACGCCTTTTGACTTGCATATTTCGAGGCAAAAAGAGGGTTCATACTTCGTCAATAAATTCGGAAGGAATGAAGACGTCGCCGCAACCTACGAGACATTGTGGAAGCCCGGCGGGATATATGTTTACCGCTCCACCGCAATCTTGATGAGCGTTTCAAGTGGCAACGTCAACGACGTTATGACTACCGGATCAGGCGCATGGAAGGTTCTTGTTACCGGCCTGGACGCCAACTGGGTTCATCAAGAGGAATACGTTGAACTAAACGGCCGCACTGGCGTCAATACGACCAAACTTTACTTGCGCGTCTTTCGCGTGAAGGTAGTTGAGGCCGCCAGCCAGATCATTTTCAACGCCGGAATTATCTATGTCGGGACGGGCGCCATTACAACGGGAGTGCCCGCTGTTATCCATGCCCAAATCGATATCGGGAACAACCAAACCCAAATGGCGATGATAAGCGTTCCTGCCGCCACCATCGGATATTTGAAGAATTGTAGGATCACAACTGCCGTTTCGCAAGTTGCCGATGCGCGACTGCTTGTGCGGAAAACCGATGCCGGGGAACCGTGGCAAATGAAAGCCGACCCATCCTTCCTTTCTAATCCCATATCCGACGATTACGACTTTACCTTACGTTTTGAAGAAAAGTCGGATATTGAAATCCAAGCAAAGGCGTTTGGTGCCGGTGGTGACATCGGCGCGCATTTCACCGTATTAATGGAGCCTGCAAGCAACATCAGGCCCACATTCTTGTAACTCGAATGGAGTTTGTTATGTCGCCAATAGACCTCATGCCAATCACATTGCTTGAGCAATTGACCAACAAACTTTCCTTCTCCATCATCGCGGCGGGGTGGGTGGTTTTCATCCTGCTTGTTGTGTGGTTGGTGGATGTGTTGTTCCTCAAGAAATGGGACATCAAAAATCAACTCCGGGAGGGAAACCGGGCGGTTGCTATTGTACTCGGCGCGTTCATCATCGGCATGTGTATTCTCGCATCGTCCGCGAACGGCGCGACCCCCACGAAACAATATGACAAATACTTCCAGAGGTACACCAATCAATACTGGGGGGCTCTTGTCGATTGGCGATTATTCAAATCCCAAGGGCTGACGGAAAGCCTGTTGGATAGGAACGCTCGAAGCCCGGTGGGCGCCGCCGGGATCATGCAATTCATGCCCGCAACGGCAAGGGATTTCAGGATCAACCCGCACTCCCCCCGGCAATCCATTGACGCCGGGATTCGCTACATGCGCCAACTCTACAACCAGTTTGCGGGAAGACCCCGGCCTCACATGGATAAGATGGCCCTAGCCGCCGCGTCTTACAACTGGGGGCTCGGGAACGTGGTAAGGAAGGCCCAACCCTGCGCGGCGGCCCGAACCGGCCGCGATTTGCTTTGGGCAGATGTGCGGGGGTGCCTTCCCGAAGAAACCCGTCTATACTGGCCCCGAATTATTCGATGGTTTTCCCGGTTGCTGGTAGGAGGGTAGGCTCATGGAATGGATTTTCGATTTACTGGGAGGCGCGGTGCAATCCATCACCGTCGCCTACCTGATCCGCAATTACCCGGGCTTGCTCTCCATTTTCGGGGGGCTGGCCCTGGCGATCATCACGGCGTGGAAGCATAAGCAGAAGGCCTCTACGTGGAAATGGAATCCCACCCAAGTCTTTGACGCGGGCCTTGGGCTGATAACGATTTACTTCATCGGCCTGGGCACTTACCTTCTTTTTTTCTGGAATCCCTGAAAAAGACTTGACACCCGCCTTATTATTTCGGTAGAAGTATCCCACCTTATAAATCCGCATTGCCTGAGCGACCTGTGTTTTCTCGGAAAAAGAAGCTACGCATTCAGCTTGAAATAAAATTGAAACACGGCACCCAAAGACGACTTGCGGAAATTTTGGGTGTGAAGGATCAAACCTTGTCTGGGGTGATTCGCGGGTATGACCGCTCCGAGCGCATCGAAAAAAAAATCATCGAGGATATTGGTTGGAACCCATGGGATGGAGTTCCTGTAAAACGGCGGCTAAGCATGGCCGCTAAATCAAGGATGATTGCCACGGACGGCGCTTGAATGGTGCGGGGTTGCCCTAAACGCTAAATCCTTGCATGGGATGGGGCGACCTCGCGCTTTCCAATTAAAAAGGGAAGATGGGCCGCATTCGCACGATCAAGCCGGAATTTTGGAAGCATGAGGATTTGAGCGCGATATCTGAATCAGCGCACATGTTGGCCGCGTCATTGCTCAATTACGCGGACGATGAGGGGTATTTCAACGCCAATTTCAAACTCATTCACGCCGAGTGCCGACCTCTCCGCGATGATTCGACGATCATTCAACGATTGCTCGACGAGCTATCGAGCATAGGGTACTTGCGCGTGGGTGTGTGTGAAGAGACAGGGAAAAGGTACGGTCATGTCATAAAATTCCTTGACCACCAGAGGGTTGACCGAGGAAAGGACAGTAAGATCAAGGCATTAAACATCGCATGGTTTGATTCGACGATGGATCGACGATGGATCGACGCAGGAAGGGAAGGGAAGGGAAGGGAAGGGAAAGGAACTACTACTAAACAACGAACAACAAAAACACCACCCGCCCCTGCCGGGACGGCGGTTGCGGTCCGGGATGATGATGGAGTTTTAACCGCGGTCAAACCTCCCGGTGAAAACTCCCCGGCATTTAATTGGCTCTCATATCATTTCTATCAGGCACGTTTGAAGATTGGGGATAATTTCTATAATCCCTACGACCCCAAGAATTTAAATATTTGCAAAGGCATTCTGAAAGACAAGGCGCAGGGCAATTACGAGGAAGCCTTGCGTCGGGGCACCCATCTTGTGCTTTGGAACAAGGTGGACCCAAATTATTACAAGGTGACGCCTCAAGACTTGGCCGGGAAGTGGACGGCATTGAATGAACCACCCCAGGCGGCGCCGGGCATGGCCGGCTTGAGAGCGTCGGTCTTCCAAAGTGAAATGGAAAAACTAAAAGAAGGCCTAAGAAATGGACAAGCCGACGGGTAATTGGTTCCTATTGGCCATGGTCAACGGGATCGAAAAACTTTCCAAACTTTCCCTGATTGGGCGGCCTGAATCAGTGGATGCGATCAAGGCTGTTGCCGAGGTGTTCGAGGAAGCCGTAAAGCCGGGGTTGATATGGGTGTGGGATCGAGACATACCGCGCATAGCGGTGGCTTTTCGGAGCCTAGCCCAAGGGGTGCGCGCCAATTCGCGGGATGGCAACAGGTTCCCGACGCCGATTGATTTCCGGGCGGCCTTACCGGCGGTTGAGAAGCTAACGGAGATTGAGGCGCCCCCCGCCTACCGGATGCCCCATGATGAAGCCAAGGTCCGGATAAAGGCCATGACGGAGCGGCTTACCAAGCCCGATGAAGAGAAAATCGAAAATGCCCGGCCACCGGACCCGAGCGACAAGCTTGGCCGGGTCAACTGGACTCGGAAAAGAAAAGGATTGCCTGAATTTGAGACCCAAGCCGATTGGGATGAATGGGCGGCGCGGGCGCAGGCGCGGCAAACGGAGGCATTGGAGAAAATGGGTGAACATGAATAACTTTGATCCGGCCTATCTGCCTTTGATTGCCGAGGAAGCCGCTGAGGTAATCCAGGCGGTCACAAAGGCCATACGATTTGGCCCTGAGCATAAATATCGAACAGGCTCTCACGCGGGACGGACTAATATTGAAGCCATTGCCGTTGAGGTGGGAGACCTCCTGGAAGTGCTTGAGTGTCTCAATCTTCCCGCGCTATTGATTGATGAATCCAGGAATATGAAACGCGAAAAACTTAAAATATATGGGCCGCATGTGTGGAGACCGGGAATCGAAGATGAAAAACAATAAACCCCGCAAGGTGCCTCCGGGCCACCCCGAGTTTTGCCGGTGGGCCTACAGCCAGCCCGTAAAGTTTTCTTTCCCATTCGAGAGTGAGGCGGGCGCCCTGAATGACATGGAAAGGCTCGTCAACCAGGAAGGACGCGTGCCGGGCGGAATATTCTACACCAGTCAATATGAGCCGGGTAAATGGGCGGTCATGCACCGTCTCACCAAAAGATTGATCGAGGCGGTGTATCCTGATGCCCTATCCTGACCAGACTACGGAAATGCGGGATCTGATTCAAAGCGAATTGGTCCCGCGAATAGTTTTCCAAGGCTACAACGAGGGGCGTTTGGATTATTTCAAATGCGGGTTTTGTGAAGTTAAAACAGTGGTAGACAATTCTCACCCGAGCATTCTTTTCGCCAAACATGCCACCGAGTGCAGGTTGGGCAAAGTCCTAGGAGTTGTTGAATAATGCTGACCGAAGAACAAAAAGTCGTGCGCGTCACAAAGGTCATGGCGAGTGAAATCTGCGCGATGATGGGGGAACACCCCTACCAGTCCGCTATGGAGGCATGGGCCTTGAATTTAGGGCTGACCGAGTTTGGGGGGAATGAAGCGACTCGCATGGGTGACTATTTGGAGCCCGGATTGCGCGATGCTGCCGCCGACATGCTGGACTGGCCCTCCTACCTGGAACCGGGCACGATATTCCACCCACGGCACGCATGGGCCGGTTGTACGCCGGATATGTGGTCTCCCGTTGGGGTGGAGCCCAAGAGCGGGGTGCAGATCAAAAATTCCGGTCTTCACATGGCCAAGGACTACATCGGCGACCCCACCGCGCTCGATGCCGTGGGGTTCGATAACGACATCATCCCGTTTTACCACCTCGTCCAATGCCAATGGGAAATGTTCGTGTCGAGGCGAACCCGCTGGTATCTTGGGGTTTACTTTGGCGGGCGCGACTTCCGGCTTTACAAGCTGGAATACGATCCCGAGTTGGTCGGCCTGCTGCTGCCAGCGGGGCATAAGTTTTGGGCGGCCCACCTTGACCCGGAAGGCCCGCAAGGGGAGCCGGCACCCGGCGGTGATGCTGGATCGGAGCGGTATTTGCGCGGCAAGTACCCGAAAAACGTGGACGACTTGATCTTGCCAACTGACGAGCATGTGGGCCTTCGCCGGGAATACGAGGAATTGAAAAATCGGTACGAGGAAGTTGAGACTTCCATGGAAACGATCAAGCAGACCCTTATGGGTGCCGTGGGTAAAACCGATGGAATCGACGGCATTTGCACCTGGAAGCTGTCCAAGCCCAAGCCCAAGGTGAAATGGGAGGAAATGGCGGACTGCATTTATAAAATGTACGCCATGGCGGCGGAAAGACCCGGCGGGGCGCGTCCCGTGGCCCTGGAAACCCTGATGCGCGACTATTCCTTTATCCCGGATGGTTCCCGCACCTTCCTCTTCAAGAAATTGGGTGAATGATGGAAATCTATTGCACAAAAACCGGGAAGAAATACGCCTGCACTCCGATTCACACGCTTGCAGAGGTCGAAAAAGTTTTTGATTCAGAGGGGATGTTTCTTTTGAGGCGGACTTTAAAAAGCTGGAAAATCATAGCAAATATGACAATGCCCACAGTGCGGCGCCTCTTACGGGCGAGTAGCCTGCTTTGCGCGGCTGAATTAATCAACCCCGAATAACCCACAACGCATGGAGTGTTGAACAATGGCAACGACAGAAAAGACGGTAAAGCAACGAGCCGATTCGATTGAGAAGTTTCTGATTTCCAAGAAGGATGGATTCGCCGCCTTGATGCCCAAGCATCTAACCCCGGAAAGGATGGTCAAGGGATTTATGGCGGCCGCCATAAAAAGCCCGAACCTTTTGAAATGCACCAATATCAGCATTCTAAACACGGTTTTGGTCGCGGTGTCTCTCGGATTGGATATCGGCCGCCCGCGCGGGGGGTTGTATGCAATCCCGTTCTGGTCCTCAAAAGTAAAGCAATATGAATGCGTTGGCGTGCCCGACTACCGGGGGTTGATCGACATCGCCTTGCGATCTGACAAGGTGATGGCGATTGAGGCGCGGGAGGTGTACGAGGGCGATGAATTTGATTATGCCTATGGGCTCACCCCCTACTGCAATCACAAGCCCGTGGCCAAGGGGCGGGGAGCGTTGACCCATGTTTACGCGGTGGCGGCAATCAGAGACGGGCCCCCGTCGTTTGAGGTGATGACTGTTGAAGACGTGGATTTACATCGCGCCCGATCCAAAGCCAAGGATTCCGGCCCATGGATAACCGATTACCCGGCCATGGCCTTGAAGACGGTCATCAAAAGGCTTTGCAACCTACTCCCCCAAGCCCAGGAAAACCTACAACTGGCAATGGAAGTGGATTCTCGCCGCGATCACGGCGAAGGCATTTCCGACCTGTTCGACGTGATTGAAATTGAGGGCGACACGGTGATAGGAGAAACGGAAGTGGATCAAGCCAAAGACAGGCTGGCAAAGAAAGCCGGTGGCCCCGAGCCTGTTGCGAAGACCGGGCCCGAGCCCGTTGCCGACCCCGGGCCCGAACCGGTGGCGAAGACGGGAACCGAGCCCCAAGGCGATCCCGCCCCCTATGGCAAGGGAAACGCAATGCCGACATCGGACGCTACGCCTCCGCCGGAAGCGAAAGAGACTCAAACTGACGAAACGCCCGCTAAGCCGCCCGCAGAGCAACCGCCGGCGGACTCTACCTTAGTCCCGGGTGAGGAAAAACCGGGCGCCAAAAAGAAGCCCGGGCGCCCCAAGAAAAACAAGACTCCCGAGCCGCAACCCGCCGAGCAGCAAGGCGATCCCGGCCCCGATGAACCGGCCGCACCCCGTCCGCATGACGGAGACCACCCGGCTCAACCACACCCACCGGCTACCCAAGCTCCCGAGACGCCCCCCCAGGCCGCCGCAGAAAACGGCCCGGAGGAACGCGACCCGGAAGTGCAACCGCTCCACTCGATGCACGATTCGTTTATCAAAGAGGGTGGCGGATACGCGGCGGCGGTCACGACATTCAACAAGGCGTGGGAGGATCTTTCCGAAGACAACCCCCGGGCCCTGGCCATGATGTACGCCGAAAAGGGTGCGACGTGGTCCCAGTTTGCAGATAGCGAGGATGAAGTCATTGCCCTATCCACGCTGAAAAAGCACTATTTCCAACTGGCCGCGATAGAAGGGTTCGACCAGTCGTAAACCGAAAAGCCCTGGAAGGGTTCCCCTTTGGGGGTGGCGCGCAAGCAACAACCCGTGCGGGTTGCCCGGCGCGTTTAATCCGAAGCCCTGCCGGGGCCTCCCTTAAAGGAGAAAGGGAATGAACATCTTGGCCGTGGACACAGGAAGCGACGGCGCGGTGATTTTGCTCAACCCGGAAGGGGAGCCTATTGCCGTGCGGGTACTGATCGGTACAAAGACCGGGAAATACTGGCAACGCCTGATTGACTTCATCGAAAGTGCCAAAAATTGCGGTGAATTTGAAGCGGTGGTCGAAAAGGTGTGGGGAATGCCGGGCCAGAAATCGGCTTCATCCATCACCAAAAACTACGGGATGGTGCTTGGGATTCTCCGTGCGCACGGAATTGAGCCGGTGGAAGTCGTCCCGCTGTCGTGGCAGAAGCCTTTTATCAAACCCCGCGAAAAAACGTCCTGGCACAAAGAGGAAACCGACGAGGAACGCTCGGCTCGGTTGAACGCCAATCGGGCCGAGCGAAAACAAGAATTGATCGACGCCGCCGCCAGTATTTACGGGCGCAAGGTGGATCATTCAGGGATTGCCGACGCCCTGCTTATCGGGCGGTGGCGATGGATGGTTCTCACCAAGCAGATCGAGGGGCCGAAACCCAAGTCCAAGAAAAAGCGGAAGCGGAAAAATAACAAGGGAGTGAAGAAATGAAGGCCAAGCCAGTGATGCACTTTGCCCGCTCTCCTAGAGGGCGTTCCCGGTGCGGGGCGGGGATGAAATTTCTCGGGTATAGGCAACTTCCTTGCAACTCAACGCCGAACAGGAACTTCGTCACTTGCAAGCGTTGCCTGAAAATAATAGGGGAAAAGAAATGAGCATCGAATTTTGGGGGATGGTGTTCGGGTTTGCCGGTCTGGTACTGATCGTGTTCGCCATGATAGCTGTCGTGGCGTTCCAAGTGTTCCGCAGGCCGGAACGCCGCCTGAAAAACTGGAAACCACCGGAGGAATCCAATGATTGAATATTTGGGCGATGGGATCAATGTGAGTCCCACCGGGACCGGGATCATGCTTTCCAAGGGTATCGGCGGCCCTGAGATATCCCTGGACGGCGCGGTGCTTGAGCGTCTAGCCGAATATTTGAAGGATAACGAGCAAATGGCGTTCGATTGCGTGATTTGCGAGATATGCGGAGCAGGAGTATGAATAAATGCGGATTGTGCCGCAGGCCCGCTGTTTCCGGCGAGACCTGCCAAGATCATATCGACCTTTTCACGGATGTTGTCGAGGACGGCATAGACATGGCCAACGCGGTGGGGCTCACCGAAGACGAGGCGGTGAATTACATCGAGTCCCTGATAAGGCGGACTTTAAAAAATGAGGCTTTGAAATACGCGAGACCCGGGGAAATTTTACCCCCGAGTCCTTCAAGGTGAGTAGGGTCAATATGTCTGACGCGAAACTGGAAGCTGGGGAAAACGTGGGGCCGGTCTACATTCAGCGCCACGACGACGAAAAGCCTGTGTGATTACACCGCGACCCGACCCGCCCGCCCAAAATAATTATTTTTGCCCGGAAAAAAATAAGTTTTATTGGTTTTGCCCGGAAAAAAACCCGGGCACACCACAGGAGCGATGCGCCACGGGATGAAATCAACTGTTCGTGTGAAGGAGCATGTCCTTCCGAAAGGTTCGCAGCCCTTCCATGAGGGATTTATTCGACACCAAATCGCAGCGGGGCAAGGTCCAATCGAAGTTATCAAGGGCCGACTTCACATCATCGGCAACGCGATAAGCTGGTGCCCGCCTTATAAACGGGGCAATGGCATCAATCTTTGATCCCACATGGGAGATCGTGTACCAATTATCGACGGTGTTGATTCTCTTTCTCGAAAGCAGCAAACCCGGTAATACCTCTTTTGGTAATCGCATAATTCACCTTGCATGGGGTGGGGGCGATTATTCGCCCTATCTGGCGTCCAGGACCATCCTAAACGCCAGAATGAGGCGGAAAATCGGGGGTAGGGTACTCCCACCCCCTTATCCTAATTTATTTTGACCACCTCCCCGAATGGGGCAGCGTCCCGGCCGTATGAAACCCAAAGGACCGGATAGTCCGGGGCCGTCTCGGGGCAGGGGCCCTCAAGGTCCGTCAACATTACCACGCAATCGGGCCGCAGGCCTTCCCGGTCGATATGCTCGAACACCGGTCGGAAGTCGGTCCCGCCCGATTCGTACTCCCCTAATTCGGGGGGATTGCCTGATTCGTAGGTTTCAACCCGATAGACGGCCGAATGATGATAGATCACTTCCAGAGTGGCGCCCGGCCAAAATTCCAGGATCTCGGCCGCCTCTCCCATTATTTCCGATACCAGAGCGGGGGGCATGCTTCCCGAGGTATCCACCGCGAGGGTGATTTTTTTGATCCCCTCGCCCGATAGACTGGGCAGGAACAACCCGGCGGAAACAAACCGACGGTCCGGGGGGAACCACGAATAATCGTCTTGGGTTTGTTGGATGAACGGGGCGAGGATATCGCGCCACGGCACCCGGGGGCGGATCGAATCCAGGGCCAGAGATTGCAGGGACCCCGGCAATTTTCCCGCCCCGGCCGCTTGGAGCATCGCGCTTGCCGTTGCGGTATCCCATCGCCCGCTTTCCTCGGCTATCTCGGCGGGAGTGGGGGGATGCGTCGGGTCCCTGTCAGGGGCGGGGGGATCGCCCGGCATGTCAGGGGCCGCACCATCGCCCCCATTCGGGCCCGGCCAGTCCATCACCATACCCACGGGACCCGGACCGCCGGATTGATCGGGGTCCGGGTCTTGCCCGTTGTTTTCCCGTTCCCTGGTTTCTTCCTGCAAAATCCCGTAAATGGTTTCCGCCGATTTTCCATCAAAATCCGCCCGATTCAGGGACCCGTCGGGAAGGGTAAACCCGGCCGCGATCAGTGCCGGGTTTATGGCGTAATCACACGCATAATTCCACAACTCGGAGTCCCTTCCCTCGCGCCTTAAATGGTGCTTTAGCGCGGGGTGACTGGCCTCATGGGCGATCAATCCGGTTAATTCGGAATGATTGAATTTTTCCAGGGCCGCCGGGTTGTATCGGATATCAACCCCGTTCGTTCCGATGGGATGCTCTTCGAGCAACCCTTCCTGGTCTTCCCGGAATTTGAGACGAAGGGCCAAGGTGGCAAAGAATGGGGAATTGAGTACAAGACTCGCCCGGGCCGCTTGCAGGCGCTTCAAGGTATCCATAACCGCCCCCCCCTGCCTTCAGTGTTAATGGAAAGGGCGCCGCCCCCTGTAAACCCGGCCATGCGTTCCAGGATATCATCGGCCGCACCGGCCGCCATGATCCGCCCCACCGTATCCGCCCGCAACCCTTCGGCGGTCAAACCTCCCAGGCGGTCTCGGGTTTCCTGGATGATTGCGTCCAAGTCGGGATCGCCGAACAGGTTGAGACCGGGAAGGGTATCGAGCAATTCCCGGAAAGAATCAATCCGGCCGTCTCTGAAAATAGCGGTATCCCCATCGCTATTCTTCAAGGCCTTGCCATCGGGCCCGGTTTCCCCATGCACCATTTTCAATTTATTCGCCATGCTGGCCAGTGAAACGCGCAATCGTTCCCATGCGTCAGACTGGGCTGCAATCAACCCGGCTTTTACGGATTGCTCGGCTTTTTCCCGAATTATTGTCATTTCACCGGCCGCGAGGTCCGTCCGCCAGTCGGTAATTGACGGGAAGGGTTGAGGGTCCAAGGAACAGTAAAATTTAGATTGCAGGATATCCGCCCCGGGGTATTCCAGGGGATTGTAAAGTGCCCCGAGGGAGGTCTCCGCCCGAATCTTTGCCGTGCCATACGCCCCGAGAAAACCACCAACAGCCGTACTAAAGGACAGTTTCAAGGGGCGATACCCTGCCATATAATCCGCATGGTGACGGGTTGGAATGATCCTCCACCCATCATAAAGCCACGGTAGGGAGTTTGAGGAATGCCAACCCCGGAGCGCACTGGTCGCCTTGCTGATGGGGTCCGTATATTCCGCCCCGATCAATACTTTCTGGAATGCCCCGCTTTCCGGGGATGCGTTGAATTGAGACTGAACGGCCACGGTAGCGGCCTTGTCGGTTTTCTTGGCGGTCCACTGTCCAATGGAAAGCCGTAAAAGCATCGTTTGACGTTCAAAATCCATTTTGTTCACCTTTGAATATGAATTAACTGCGTTCGGTGCTGCGTGATGGTGTTCAAACCCACCAGTCTGCCCGCGATGCTCGATCATGGGCAGGGGTTGGGGTCAGGCTCCCTTCGCTTTGGCGATGGCTGTGCGGGCTGCGTCGTATCGAGCGGCCATATCGTCAACCTTCCACCCTTTGTCATGTGGCGTGATTAACGCTTCCAATGCTTCCAACAGATCGGGAGCTGCTGCGAAAAGGAGTGCATTTGCTTTCATTTGCTCGGGATCGCCCCAATCGTCAATAGCGTACCCGATTCGGAAATGTTCCTGTTCATCGGCAGCAATCGAAATGGACTCCTCATCGCTTTCCAGGTCGTTAATCCACCAGTTCCCCGGCGTGTGCTTGTGTTCGGTCATAATATCCACCTTGTATGAAATGGATGGAGCGGGCCGCGATCAGGCGGCCGTGAAAATCGAATTGTTATCAGTTGCCCACCGTTGAAAATCCCGGGAATCGCACACGGCCGGGTCCTTGACCACGGCATCCCGTACCAGTAAAACCCCGTACTCGGCCGCACCCTCGGCCGTCAATCGTTCGGCGTACTGAATGATCCCGGGTCCGGTTTGCTCGTTGGCCATAATCGATAATGCCGTGACCAAGGCGTAAAGGGTGGAAGGATCCGTCGGGACAGGGGCGCCCGCCGGATTGAGTAGCACGGCCGCCGGGTCCGGCAGGGTCTTGAACACGGCCATAAACCCGGAAAACTCGGCCGCCGGTCCATCGCCCACCAAACCGGCACCGATGGGGTGGAGCATTGCGGCCGGGGTGTGGGGCATGATTTTAGAAAGCATTTCCCACGCTCGGGGCGATGCGTTGACGTTCCGGGCGGGGTCAATATCGGCCAGCAATTCCGGGCGCCACCGTATGAACGCGATGATTTCAGTAGCCACACCGGCATGCAAAGCCCACCGCACCCATGCGTTATGGTCAACGTCGATTTCGAGTTGCAGAAACCTGTCAGCCAAGGATGCGATCAGCCTACCTGCACCAGCCCGGTCCTTTGCACGATTGCCGGCGGCTATGATCGCGCAATCATCGGGCAGGGTATATGCCCCGAGTTTTTGATTAAGGACCAACTGTAAAAGGGCGGATTGAACCATGATCGGGGCGTTTGGCAGCTCGTCAAGGAATAGGATGGAGGGACCGCCGGGCGCCGGGAGGTCTGCCGGGGGCCTGAAATGCGTGAAACCGTTAACGATTTGGGGCATTCCCAGGAAGTCAACGGGATTTTTAAGGGCCGCGCGGACATCGTAAAGGTTCCGCCCGGTTTCCTTCGCCACCTGTCGCACCAGGTCGGATTTTCCAACCCCGGGAGGTCCGGAAATGATCGAGGGAATACCGGCAGCAATGGCCGCCTTGATCGCTATTTTTAATTGTTCCGTGTTCATAAGTTTTTCACCTTGCATGGATTGTTTGCCGGAAATCTCCCGGTGATTTGGTCGTTATATCCCCACACCTCCCGACCGGGAGATATCGGGATATCGTCCGCCCCCAATTCCAAACCGGAAAAGCCGGGTTTCCCGTTTTTTATATCGTCCTCCTTTACAATCACCAGCACCTTGCGAACCTCGCGGGTCCAGGTGGCATAATTTATAATGTCTCCCACGTTGTATTGGTTCATTTCAGGTCCTCCCGATTTAAAAACACCATGGCGGCCGCCCGAACACTTGCCCGGATGATTTGGTCGACTTCCGGGTCCGGGCGCCCATTGTTCATCACGCCCCAAGCAACCCGGGCCGCATCGTCCAGATTATCAAGGGCGGTCTGTTCGTCTTCAAATAAAAACGTGTAGGTGTGCATCATTCACCACCTATCGGGGGATAGTGAAAAGGGCCGCCCGGGTCAACGTCACCGGCAAGGCGGGGGGAGCATCAAGGGGCCGCTCTGAAAGCAGGCGGATATTCCCGACCAAAATGACAAGGATCGCAATGGTGCACACGGCAATCCAGAGCAGCACCAGCAGCTCGGCCGCGCGCCACGGTTTACGGGGCATCATGCCGACACCGACAGGGCCGCACTGTAAACCCGAGATACCGCACGCAATTCGTCCATGGAAACGCTTTCAACATCCGCGTTCATTCCCCGGGCCAGTACCAGGGCCGTCACCTCATTCATTCCGGTTTGAAGGACACCACCCGGAAACGTCACGGCATAATCGCCCCGTCCGGTCTCCATCGGTTTGTATAAATCGAGCATGTTATCACCTTGCATGGATGTTTGATTAACTCCCCACCGGTCGGACCATCTCGGAATGATCCGGTGTTGGGGGTTAAACAAGACCAAGCGTGACCATCCGACCCGATCCGTGGCGATTGCGAATAATGCAGGTAACACCATTGCCGTCAGCTATTGATCGAGCCATTGCAATGATAGCCTTGTCTTCGGCGTCATAATTGCCAGTACGGGGACCCGCACCGACTCCCCCTGTTCCGCCCGTGTGTTCCTCAACGTCCCATTTGACTATTTTAAACCGGTTGATCCGCTTCATGATTCCATCCCCGATTGGGTTGATTGATCAAGGGCGCATATCCGCCATGGGAGCCGCCCCGCGCTAATCACAAGGCAGGGGCCGCACCCCCCTATCATCATTGTCAAATAAATCTCACAATATGTCAAGCCTTATATATAAGGTAGCGATTGAGGAAAGCTTGACATTCCCCCATAAATCCAAGTAAAAAGGATTAACCGACGAACTACCCGGATCCAGTGTACTACAGCCGATTTACTGTTATTTTATTCCCCCTGATTCCAGATCAACCCCGATTAATCCAGATCAAGGTAATTAAATCCCATGGAAGATGAAGCAAAGGACATTCAAACCGTCCCATCCGGGGCGGAAAAGGCCAAGAAAACCCCGAGGAAAAGAACCTTGCCCGATAGATTCAAGACTCCCACCGGCAAGCCCTTGACCATTCATAGGAAGATATTCTGCAAGCTGTTGGTCGAAAGCGGTGACGCTGCTTACTCTGCCATCCAAGCCGGTTACACTGGCCCCAATCCCGAACAGTACGGAAGTACACTCAAATATCAATTGAAACACGTATGGGAACCAATGATCGCCGATAGGTTGGCAGGCATGCAAATCAAAGCCCTCAAGGTGTTGGAGGATACAATGGAATCAGGCCTGCCCCACCTCAAGCTGGCAGCGGCAAAGGATGTAATGGACAGGGGCGATAACGTCAGGGGGTCACGCATTGAAACCGGGCCGAACGATGGAATGACAGAACAGCAATTAATACAGAAGATCACCAAAGCCCTTGACGGCAATATGGATCAAGCCCGGCTATTGTTCCCCGACCTGTTCCCCAAGCAATTACCAGAGCCTATTGATATCATCCCGGAACAAATCAATTAATAGCGTCAATGGGGCAATAGGAGGGAGGGACAAGGTTACACCGGGCCGCCCCTCGCCCCGCTCCATTGCTTCCATCATTCTGTGACACGTTGTGGAGCATCAAAGCCCGGATAGGTCACGGTAATTGTGATTACCGTAGGTAATCCGCCGGGCGCCCCGCATTCCACCATGGCCAGCCCATAAGGTCAATCATTACAGTGTCTTAGGCCGACCCCCCTCAAAAAAACCGCGCCTTTTGCTAACTCCGCCGCCCTTGCTCCCCCACACTTTGGCAATTTTGCATCCCTGTAATACAAACGATCCAGAATTACGGACGGGATTTATTTTGAGGTTGACAAAAAAGCCATACCGGATTAGTAAGGGGTGTGAAAAAAGGTATGAGTTCCCATCAATCGTCACGGGCTAAAAGTATTGAATGGTTCACCCCGCCTGAGATTATCGGGGAATTAGGGCCGTTTGATTTAGATCCCTGCACGTCTTCTTTAAGGCCCTGGCCTACCGCAATCCACCACTACACCGCCGCGAATGATGGAATGCTACTACCTTGGCGCGGGCGCGTTTGGCTTAATCCCCCATATGGAATGGCGGCATGGCCGTGGTTGGCTCGTCTATCAGATCATGGAGACGGGATTGCTTTGATATTCGCCCGCACAGAAACGGCGGGTTTCCATGAATGGGTGTGGCCTTGCGCGGCGGGGCTTTTATTTCTTGAGGGGAGGTTGTATTTTCGCCGACCGGACGGGACGCAGGCCAAGGGCAACGCGGGCGCCCCTTCTGTCCTGGTGGCTTACGGCGATGCAAATGCCGAGATTCTCAAGAATTGCAATATTGCAGGCCATTATGTGAAATTAGATAATTCCGGGCTTGACACAAACGCCATACCGTATTAATAAGGTGACGAGCATTTAATTCATCGGAGATTACCAATGACCGGAATCGAGAGGATCGCGGGTAATGATCGACCAATGGAAGGGCTGCAATCAACCCGCGCCGAAGAAGCACGACCGCCTTGCCCACGACCTCGCCATGTGGTTGGCCAGCCCGGCCCAGCATAGCCTCGGGAGCCTGACCTGGGAGAATTTCGAGATGCCCAGTCCAACCCCCGGAGATTGGGGGTCTTGCAGGCCGGACGTGTTCGCGATCAAGGCCACGCTCAATCCAAAGAAATGGAATCCAATCACTTACGAGGTCAAGACCAGCGTTGCGGATTTTCAGTCGGATATCAGATCCGGGAAATGGAAGAAATACCAACCGTTCTCGGCCTACATCGTTTTCGCGATTCCAATGCACCTCACGGGCAAGATCGAGCTACCACCGGGGTGCGGCCTGATCGTCCGGTATTCAAATTATTGGTCGCGGGAGGTGAGGGGGAAACGGAACAAGGATTGGACTTTGACCGACCGGCAGTGGATGAACCTTTGCCTAAAGGCTCGCAATCCATCGCCGTGGGAATTTAAATACACAACCAAATCGCCGGTTGACAACTCGGAGACGGCTGATGGGTGAGGTGGGCATAGCGAAATGCGGGTACTTCGAGCCGATTCAAAACGCCGTACCTGCCTGGTATTATGGGGTCGGCCCCAACTGGCACTGGGGATTGCCGGAGACCGGTTTCAGCAGAATGGTCAACGCTCGGGTTATTTTGATTCGGACGGACTGCGAAGAGTACGACTCCTTAATGCGAACATGGCACGGGCCTTTTGACGCCCCGAACGATGATTTTCCAAACTCCGGCATTTGTAAGGAGTGCCGCCTTGCATCCAGGGAGCGTGCATGACCAGCGAACGATTCGACAACGCCTTCACTGAGGCGGGCGGCCCGATTGAAGAATGCGGGTTTTGCGGGGTCACCCACTTTGTGGGCGGCCGGTGGCAGAGCGATACCGAATTTGCTCAAGAATTTGGGAGGTTGCGAAAGTTGTCCAAAAAGCAACCCCACAATTATATCGAGCATGAGGGGTGCGATTTCGTTGACTTCGGCTTCATTGGCGGCAAGAAATTCATACCGGCGTGCGCTTGCTCCGCTGACGGGGCGAAGGGGCCGGGGGCCGAACGAGTACGAGGCTTTTATTTGGGAGAATCGAAATCAGATCGCGGAGTTTTTGAAAGAGGAAACCAAAACCCAAAAAGCCATCGCGGACTTCAAGCATATCGTGGCGCAGAGCATCCCTAAATCCATGTGAGAAAATGAAAGCACTCGCCAACCCACCCGGCCCTATCTACGAATGGCAGGTTGTGGGGGTCATTCAGAAAACCGGCACCTACGAGGGGTGCGAGAAAATCGCTCGCCAGTTGCGCGATTTTGAGCGGTTGATCCTCGCCTACGAGAAGATGGAGCATTCGGCCGCGATCGCCAAGAACATCATCACGGAATCGCGGGCCAACCCGGGCGGGGAGGTCGCTTTCTTGGAGGCGCGAATCGAGGCGGTCGAATCGTTGTACGACAAGGGCAAGGTGGAATTTAAACCCGAAAAGGAAGACGGGGCGCTAACGATAGAACGGATAGACCGAATGCGGAAAATGGCCTCGGTGATGAAAAGGGTAAACCCGGTTTTCTTGGAGTTGCTTGACCTCGCCCGCCGCACCCTCGACGCGGAGAAGCGGGTGGGGAAGTTGGAGGCTGAAAACGAGGCGCTGAGGAAGGATTATCAAAAAGAGTTCAGACGAGCGATCAGAGCAGAACTGCAAAGAGACGGGCATCAATTTGTAGACGAGGAAATTGACAAAGCCCTGCTGGGCGAGGAAGTCCTTGACAAACCCGTCCAACCTGATTAGAAAGGTTGAGGACGGCGGTTTCACGGGCCAGCAACCGGGGCAAGGTGCCATGTTTTCCTCTCGGGCCGTCTTCACCCTTCAACCTTTTATTGGAGAGTACCCATGGCCCTAACAATCGGCCTACCGGTCAACTACTGCACGGTCGGAGGCAGGAATACGCAGATTTCGGCGGCGGTCATCACCCATGTTCACGACAGGGAAAAAGGCGTCGTGGATCTCACGGTTTTCCCGACAGGAGCAGCCCCGACGTTTCGCGAGGAAGTCCAACGCGGGGGGAGCGCGGGGGAATGGCGCGATATTGTGGACGAGAAGGACAAACCGATATTCTGATGTTCCCGGCAATGCTGCCGGTGCTGGCTCGGGGGTTGAACTGCGGATGCCCCCGGGTTGGTATTCCAGGGCGGGAGAATCAAAATGGAAGCCGTGTCGTACAACGAGGCCTGGGGAAATTATCGTGTTTGCCCGGCGTGCTGCTATAAAACTCCCGAGCGGGGAATCGGCGTCGTGCTTTTGGTATTCGACGAGAGGGACCCCGGGCGGTGGTGGCGCTTCCACCCCGTATGCTGGGATGAGTGGGGGGATGCGTTCAAAAGGGAATGGCAGATCAGCCCGGAAGCACTGTGAAGAATGGCGACCCAGCGGCAATAGACTTATACCCCAGGAGTGGGTCCAAAAAAGCTAAGATATTGGAATGTCTAGCTGCGGAACCGGCGCGAGCGGTGGAGGTTTGGGAATATTTAGGCAGGGGGAGTTACACCTCCGTGCGGGCGATGCTTTCCCAGCTAGGAAAACGGGGGATCGTATACCGGATCAAAACATGCGAATGGGTGTTGACAAGCCCGGAAACCGAAGCGGCTATTTATGGCGAGACGGCCTTAAAAGTGGTGACTGTCAGGATGCTGCGATACCAGAAAAACAGGGAAAAGGAGCTGGCATGGGCGAAAGTATATTGGGAGAAAAATCGAGCGGCGATCAACACCAGGAAGCGGACGGCCCGTATGGGTGGGAGTTGATTTTAGACCTGCACGATTGCGATCTTGAAGGGGTTGGTCGCGAGGAATTGAAGCGCTATTTCGACTTATTGTGCAGCAATTATTTAAAGATGGAACCCTGCGACCTGCACTTTTGGGACGATGAGGGGGTCCCGGAAGATGAAAAGCAGACCGACCCCAAAACCAAGGGGATCAGCGCGGTTCAATTCATCATCACCAGCAATGTAACGATCCACACACTCCCGGAGTTGCGAAAGGTTTTTTTGAATGTCTTTTCGTGTCAGGAATTTCCCGCCGATAGAATCGCCGAATATTCCCGGGGCTTTTTTGGGGGGAAGATGGCGAAGTTGAGTTATATAACCCGGATATGAACACGGTTGACCCCGCAAAGAACCCATGGCCCGGTGTCCGGCTTGCCAAATTGGAACCACTGAGCCGTGTTGCGGGGTCGGCCACCATTCAAAGGAGCAGCGGCCTAATACGTCACGGGGCCAGCGGAACCATCTACGCCTAACGGGCCACTGGGTGAAGCTATATCCGCAAATTACCGACGTGGCAGCCCGGAGAGACGGGTAGTGGTGCCGGGATATTCTGGGACGACTCAGAGGACTCCCGGCATTCCCCCAACAGCCTTCACGGAGAAAAGGTTGGCATGAGCAAAATCACATACATCGAAAAATCATTCCAAGCGAAATCTCTGGTTTTGATCGAAAAAGCCAACGAGATAATCGATAAT
>SDBV01001344.1_pt1 | contig 37014 bp, 55 predicted proteins | sample 2277081 | NCBI WGS metagenome assembly SDBV01 (sample SAMN10402039, study PRJNA504765) | marine sediment metagenome | isolation source: marine sediment core GS10_PC15, 223 cmbsf | place: Arctic Ocean: Southern Knipovich Ridge | collected 2010 | reverse complement strand
GTCTGTTGTTTGTGACTGATCCAGAGTTGGTCTGGTATAATCTTCGCCTTTAACTTTAGTTTCAGAAACATTCAAATTAAATTTCTTCGGTGAACCTGTTGGGTTCATTTTAACTGCATTTGCACTGCTCGGTGAAAAACCATCCATACCTCCAGGCATATTATCCTCCTTATCTATATCTGTCTGTAATGTGAGCAAATTCTTTAAAAGCATCTGCAAGTTCTGGATACCTTACTATATCCAATATTTCTGCTCCTTTTATAGAAAGAACTATACCACTTTGAAAATGCTTTACTTCTAACCCCTCACATCCAATTTCTATGTCTAATACATCTTTTTCTTTTGCCATTGTTTCCTTTTTTTAACCTTCTTCCAACTCTTCTTGTTAAAAACTCTAGACTGTGTGTTATCGTCCCAAGGGTTGGGTAAATTAATTGGATACCTCTTTCCTCTTCCATACTTCCTATGATCTAGGTCTCCGTATAATTTCCTTTCCTGTAAACAACTTGCTGTCTTATAAAAATTTTTAAACTTCCATCCTTTCTGACCTGTTCCTGGAACTGGGTCGTGTCTAAAGATGTAATTGCCTTGGTTTCTATGCCGCATTGCCCAGCTTGGAGAACACCAAAAATATGTGGGGTCACTCGGTTTAGAGACAAAATTATTAATATCTTTTTTAAGATACTCAATATTGATTACTTTACCTGTATAATCATAGATAATGTATTCAATAGGTACCCTCTTACTCATCCACCAGAATCTGTCTACATCTTGAATACCTGACCTCATGTAAGTATCGTTCCAGTTGTTACCACATTGCTCAATTCTTTTAAAGTCTCTGTGGTTCCACCATCTTCTGCCCCACATGAAAACACCAGACAGCCACTTCAATAATTCGTTGTAGTCATTAAATCTGATGTAAGAGTTGTCTTTTGTTAATGCGTAAAATTCTTTATTAGTACACATAACACACCCCCTAAGATTTATTTAAAACCTTAAGGTATGTCTCGTATATAATTAAACATACTTTCCTCCTTATCTAAAATGGGTATCATAATACTCTTTCATGCTTTCAGATAAATCTGTTCTGAATTCGATACCCTCAATAGAATTCCAAAATCCAATCATAAATGCTGTAGTTCTGACAATCTGTTCTTGACCTTCTTCTGTCTTGAAAAAAGCTCTCACGCTTCTAGCAATCTTTCTTTTTGTTCTAACAGAATGCATTTGTCCAGTTTTAGTAACACCTGTCTTTGCCCTTGATTCCTCACTCATTACATAACCTTTCGGTCTTCCTCTCCTTATCATAATAATTCTCCTTTAAACCTTAATACAGGATACAGTGTTTTGGTATTTTCAAGACCTGTTGGGTTGCTGTATGTATCCACTTGCAGTCCCTACGAGATTTGAACTCGCGCTCTTCTCCGTGACAGGGAGGTGTGATAGACCAGACTTCACTAAGGGACTGTGCTAATGTTCCTTTATATTGTATGTAAATTAAACAGTTATATCCCTACAAAAAAGCCAAAACAACCATGTCCAATTTACTTTTTTATATTTCCCATTTACAAACTGCTCGGCTACACAAATAGGTTTCGAACGAAATTTGCTGGGACTTTTAAATATTTTCATCTCCATCCTCCTTCTAGTTTTATGGGGTGGGTTTAACCCCACCCCTGAGTTTCGAGTTCAACTCATTACGAACGGCGTCTACTAGACCGTAACAGCTTCGTAACGAGGTACATTAATAGTCCTCAACATCAAGTCTCTTGGTGTGAGGCTCTCGCCGGACAGAATAGCTGTAAGTATTGCAGGGGAACATCCTGATACTATACCAGTATTCTCGTCTTTGTAAGACACCGGCATCTTGCCAACTCTGGCATTTATATTCCAAAAGATAACTTTAGGAAATTCGTACCCGCTAGCTTTATATTGATTTTTAATCATCTGTAATGCGTTGTCACTCGGCTCACTCACACAACTATCGAACTGCATATCAGAGATAATTAGAATCATATTAGGCATCTGGTCAGAAGAAATTCCATTCTGAACAGCCTTATTTAGAACTAACTTAAACGCAGCTTCCAGATTAGTATTCATTTCCCAATGCGCTCTCTCAAGCTGCTTACATCTAGCGGTAAATGAACCTTTTAAGTACTGTAACTGTGGTTTATTACTGAAAGTTAAGAACGCATCTTTAAAGATACCCTCATTTCTTTCAGAAATATAGATACCTAATGATACGGATATATCTATAGGTACCAAGTTAGTATTATGTCCACCATAGCCGGTCATCATAGACCCACTAGTATCACACATAGGTAGTATTCTATGTGGGTTACCTTCCATATAATTAGGCAAATTCATCCACTGCGCTTCGATAGTCTTAGCATCTTCTTCACGCTTGTATGCCTGGTACAGCTGATATGGAAATAGAACTCCAGCTTTAATAGTAGTCTCACCCTTCACTACTGCATCTATGAAAGCACTGAAACGAACCTCATCGTTACGCTTAAATGCTTTTCTATACTTATTCATAGCCACAGAAGGCACAGACTCATACTTAATAACATCCCAATCCTTAGCACACATACTCTGCTCTACGGTATTAGACAATCCAACCACAAGCTTTCTGTATGCTTTAGGAGTAATTTCAAGGTATCTTCTAACCCTGTTAGCAAACGCTCCCTTTCTTGGAAGCCACTTAGCTAACAATCCGTTCTTATGTTCAAGCAAAGCGTGCTTAATCATAGGTAAAACATGTTTGTCTGACAATGGAAATAAATCATCCCATCTACCATACTCAGGGATTAATCCCATATTTTTATCTAATGCCCATGCATAATTAGGATTACGATACATGTATTTAGTAATAACTCTAAACACACGCCTCTCACCCGCCCCGCCACGAACATCTCTTGCCCAAAACAAGATCTTCATGGCAATCAGTGGTTCCTGCTCGAAAGCTCTAACGAATGCCGATTCAATCTCATCTTCGCTCCAGTTTCTAGCTGAACCAATTCCTGCGAACAAGTCAACACACCTATCTAAACTCGTTGAATGTGTTGGCATCCAGTTCTCAGTAAAAGTGTCGTTCTGTCTCATTGCATCAATTAATGTAGTCATCTTCCTTGCCCCTTTCTGGATACATCGACGGCTGTCCCATCCGTCTTTTTTAGTAAGAACAGTTGTAAATTTGCTGCATGTATCCATTTTAGTTTGTTTTTATTTACAGGATGCGTTCTTTACCATAAAAGGAGTTTAGTGCTGTGTGCATCCTTTAGTTGGTGGTCCCGAGCTCTCGAAAGAGCACTGGCCTACTTTATTTTATCAGAGTGCTGGCCTAGTAAAAATGGGCGCTTTGGCTATGCGCTGTTTAGTTGTTGCTGTCTGCACTCTTTTCTTGCGGGGTACCTTTGGTTTTTTCTGATTAGCAGTCAGATCCATTTGGATTGCTGTATGTACCCCTTGTCTGTGATACGATTTGTCGATTCTTTCTACTTTCACATTTCGTATCCTACTTTCTATAGCTCGGAATACTGGTTGGCAGCCGGTATCATCCAATTTGATATGCTTGTAGTTGTTTGCTGTATGTATTCCTCAAAGCCGTTATCTTATAACCAATTTTTCTTGTGGTGGACGTGCTCGGAATCGAACCGAGGTCCTAAGTCGTTCCAATCAAAGCGTTTACAGCGATTTATCTATTATTGAAAGGAGGTTAAACATTATGAATCATAAAAAATACGACCTTACACAGATTCTGTTGCTAAGCTCTGTTAAGCTCCGTTGGCAGCATAAACGCCGCTGCCTTCAGGATTGCGAAGAGGCGACATTGCTATCATTCTCTCCGCAAATTTAGTCATAGATTCGCCATTTATTTAGGTTACTCACATTTTTAACGTAGGTGTGAGTATATCTACGCGCTGAAACTCTAACCAAATCCGCCTAGTCGAAGCCAGTTCACGCCCATCTATTATATTATAAGTTAGTTAATTATCTCAAAGAGCTCAGGATGCGGTTTTTTTCAAATTTGCAGTTTGATTTGGGTTGCTGTTCGCATCCTTTATTAATATATAATATAAGCACTAATTCCCATTTGTCAAGGCTTTTTTTCAATTTATTTGAATAAATCTTTCAATACCGTCAACATATGTAATGATTTTATCTGGTTGAATATCATTAACAATATGAAACCATTTCTTTCGCCATCTTTTCCATCTTGATATAGTCATTTTATTTCCTCCTGTGGAGATGAAAGGACTCCCAATATAAACCTTCTCTACTCATATATTTCCCCTTCGGCTATTAGCTTTTAACCACCCCCTTCCTGCGTGCAAGGCAGACGCTCTCCCAGCTGAGCTACATCCCCATTAATCTAAAAAATAAAAACCACCTTTACTATTGATTGACGCCATAAGATTATAAATTATACTCGTGCCTGCTTCATTTTCTTGTCGTTGAATTATTTCCCAATCAATTTCTGCATCTGGAGCAAAGAACGGCATGAACACTAAAAACCCATTCCCATCTGAAAAATGTTCTTTAAAGTGGGGGGCTAATACTTCACGACCAATTCGTTTTAAATCTTCCCACAGCTCATCTCTATCTAAAGACAAAGACCTCTCTGCTTTTAATTTAATACCACATTTCCTACATGTGTATTCTAATGCTATTGTATTTTTCATGGTTGCATTCCTTTCCCATGTTAAATTTTCTTATGCCCCCGAATGGATTTGAACCACTGACATACAGTTTGGTTAGTAGTTTGCTGTTCATATTCGTTTCCCCGGAATACACTTTTTGACTGTCGCTCTACCAACTGAGCTACGGGGGCGTATGTGGCGGGGCAGGTTGGATTTGAACCAACGTTTACAGATTAGGAATCTGATTTTTTACCGTTGTAGTTTGCTGTATATAATCTTTAATCCGTTAAGAGCAGATTACTTTTTTTGATCTGCCCCGCATAAGCGGACTGAGGGTTATGATCCCACTACCTCCAAGTTGGCAACCTGGTGCTCTACCAATTGAGCTAAGCCCGCGTTTTCTTGAGCGACCACTCGGATTCGAACCGAGGACGAATGGCTTGGAAGGCCAACACTCTACCACTGAGTTATGATCGCGTTTGGCGTAGACAGGATTTGAACCTGCGAAAATACCGACGTGAAAGGCCGGCGTGTTAGACCGCTTCACCACTACGCCGTGTTGCAGGAGTGGGAGGACTCGAACCCCCGACATCAAGGACCAAAACCTTGCGTTCTACCAACTGAACTACACCCCTATGGCTCCAGCGGCAGGGATCGAACCTACGACAAGACGGTTAACAGCCGTCTGCTCTACCTACTGAGCTACGCTGGATTACATCTTCAAATTCACTCTCTTCCTTTTCAAATTCCATAGTAACTCCTTGTGCAAGGGGAGAGACTTGAACTCTCACGGGTCACCCCACTGGTTTCTAAGACCAGAGCGTCTACCAATTCCGCCACCCTCGCATTGCGGGAAGGGCTGGAATTGAACCAACGACGCTCGCGGCTTCAACGCGACGCTCTACCTAACTGAGCTACCTCCCCATAACTAACCACGCAGGCTAGTAAAACAGAGGAGGCATAGTTGCCCCACACCCTCTATATATCCTTTATCTTTTTGTCTCTTTTTCATGGTCTGTTATGATCCTTCATTTCTTCTATTGTATAAACACCATCTGCCCATAAAGCCCCTTGAATAAAACCTAACCATCTATTGACTTTCTCTTTTCTTCCTTCTTCAAGAAACCCAGGTATTTGCCGGAGCATCCATAATATATGTTTGTATTGCTCTGCAAAATTTGGGTCTTCAGTAAAAGGAGAAAGCTCTTTCTTATATATCTTACACACATTTATAATCTTTTGATTTTCCATTGTAATTCTCCTTTGCGGGAGTGGGGATCGAACCCACGACTGACAGATTATGAGCCTGTCCTGCTACCGCTGCATTATCCCGCTATATTTGTGGCGGAAAGGGTGCGATTCGAACGCACGGAAGTGTTACCTTCTCTCGCTTAGCAAACGAGTGCTTTAAGCCTCTCAGCCACCTTTCCATTGGTAGCCGTAGAATGATTTGAACATTCGACACTCTGCTTGTAAGGCAGACGCTCTCCCCCTGAGCTATACGGCTAAAAATATTTCATTAATTTAAAATTACCTTCTTTATCAATATGATAATATTCATGTTTGCCGTTAGCTTTATAAGTGAACCATTTCAAAAACATATTATCATACCTAAGCTCGTTGCCGCCTGTTGGCATGACAACAAAACAAAAACCTACAACATTTTTATTCGAGTTGATGGTATTTATATAATAACGACCATCACGCTCATCAAAAAATTCACCATCCTCCACCATCGGCCATGTTATAGCAATCGCTGGATCTATGGTTCCCTCATATGTAAATGAAATATTGTCTAATAGTTTTATCCTTGGTCTATCTAACTTATTATCGCTTTTTATAGACACAGTTGAACACCCAACAACCAACAGTAAACACAATAGTAAATATATACCAACCTTTCTCATTTTTTATCCTTCAATGGAGGAGGAAGTAGGATTCGAACCCACGGAGCTGTTACACCCTTCTGTTTTCAAAACAGACGCCTTAAGCCAGACTCGGCCATTCCTCCGTTATATTTTAGGAGTGACCCAAGTGTTACCACACCTCACACATCTCCAAAAATTTCTATAAGAATCTGTTGTTTTAACTGCATTTCCTCCACAATTCGAACACATAATTTTCTCCTTTGTAGATAGATAATTGTTAATATTTCAAATATGTAAAATAATTCAAAAAATTGTGTAAGAAAAAAGCAATTCTTTTTGGAAATTTTCCAACTTTTTTCCCTTTAGGGGTACACAATACACCATCGGCAGATACTCCCCAAAGACCAAAAAAATTTATTATTTTAATCATACCCATTCTCCTTTGTAGATAGACAATAGTAGCATCATCTAACACTCACACTTAGTTATTAACACTTATAATTCGCCACCAGCTTCTCTATAGTTTTTCCATTATCATTAAGCACATAAGCTAGTGTATCAAATAGAACATTAAATTCATTTCCATTTGACAGCCTGCATATTAATTGTATCAAATCACGATCTTGCTGGTCCATATTGCTATCTTTCAGGTTTTGATGAAAATCAAAAATAACAATATCAAATAATTCATCATTTTCCTCATTCTTAAAAGGAACTTTTTTAATCAATGTTTTACTTATCTTTCGTATATCATCTAACATCCACCAATTATCTGTAGACGCATCGTATGTATATCTTTGTATCTTTAGTATCATACTATCTCCTTTTTATCTGTCTATTTACTATCTACTATCTATCTACTAAAATTTTCCTAAGGTGTCGCCTTCCACGCGCATTAAAACCATTAATTCTTCGTCAGCCCACGGATCACCTATAAGTCCTTCTTCATACCAATCAAGACTAAATTTGGTTGATAATGCATGGTGAACTGCATCATCTAAATATAAATCACCGTCTTTAGGTTGTGTGCATGCTGCACATAAAGCAATTGTGCATCCATTCACTGTCCTTATCCTTATTGCCATTCCTTTACTCCTTGCTTTTTAATACTGTCCTTCCAAAAACCATACGGTGTATTAATTCAAACGGCCATGCCCACAGTGGCACATAGAACTCTATACAAGGCGGCATGCCTTCAGGTCCTATTTCCACAGCATTTTTACATGGTCGTGTTTTCATCCACCATCTAGTCAATGGTTTGGGTAAAGCTTTTTTCATTGTGTATTCTTCTTCATCAACCATTCTCTTTACTCCTTAAATCATCAGGTAATGCTATTTCTAATGATGTGTAGTGCTTACTATCAACTACTTTATGTATAACTGAAATTTCAAAATTTATATCCAACCCCTTTGAATCTAAATAACACCAAACAAGCTCGTGTATATCTTTTATATGCCCGTCCAAAAAATATCCACACTGAATCCACATCTTATGCCCGCAACTACATTCAGTATTAACACCACGATTTCTTAAATACCGAATAATTTCTTTTAGTGGGTCTTCTATATGTTCTTCGTACCAAAAATTCTTCATAGCATCTACTATAAACACGATTTTCTATTTGTCAAGCATAAATTGCCATTTTTATCATTTCTCTTAAACATTTCTTTGCCAGGTCAAAATCTTCAAGTACTTCTTTATACTGCTCACTATTTACTCCGCCCTTTCTTAATAGATACGACGGATGGTAAGTAGGAACAATCATAGTTTCTTTACTGTGATGCAAAACTTGACCTCTCATCTTATTCATAGGTATCTTAGGTAAGTCACACAAACTCTGCGAAGAATCTGCACCTAAAGTAATGATAACATGAGGTTTTGTGAGTCTTATCTGCTCCATCAAATACGGACGGCAGGACTTCACCCAAGACTGTTCAAGTGACTGACCTGCCGCAACAAAACACTTCACCAAATTAGTTATATACACATCTTCATAAGTCAGTCCAGCTGCCTTTAATATAACATCTAATAACTTACCAGCTCTGCCAACAAAAGGTTCCCCCTGCATATTTTCATCGTGTGCTGGAACCATCCCACATATCATTAATATAGCGTTTGGATTACCTTTATCAAACACTGGGTTGATTCTACCTTCGTGTAGGTTACATAATTCACAAACAGCTACTTGTTGTCTTAATCTACCAATCATTACCTTCACCTTCTCCTTTGTTTCGATTACTTACGGTATATAAACCAAAGTATTCTTTCTTAGCCTCTAACTGAGAATGTAGTTTAATGTCTTACTCAGGACTGTTTATATGTCCGCTGCTACAATGTGCAACTCTAGGAATCATGAATCTTTTCATAGTTATACCTCCTCAAATTACTTTTTCAGCAAACAACTCTAAACCAGGATTATTGATTGATTCTTCAACCAATTCCTTAGTTGATTCAAAAATGTCTGAGCTATAAAGTCTTTTTTCTTCAGAAGAAAGCTCAATGTACTTCGGATAGAAATCATCTGCCCATTCAGCCTTGGCTTTTTTTCCTGGTTTACAACCAAGGGACTTAGCTCTTCTGTTAATACAAGCAGCAATTTTTGCCTTTGTTGACGCTGAAAACTTTGATCGGCCCAAAAATGCTTTAGCAGTTGATGCGTGTTGACAGTCGTTTACAGGAAAACTTCTGTTTGGTCCACAAAATGTACCTTTACTCATTTTTTTTCTATCTTTTGTAGTAAGTTTTTTACCCATAGCTTTATTAGCTCTGTCAATCAATTCATCAATAATATCTGGTTTGCATGTACCACAACTCATAATAATACTCTCCTTTTAACTTATTTTATCTTCTTCTATAAATGCATCACAAAAACCATACTTATGCCTATCAAAAAACTTTTTCGATATACCAAGACATTTTGCAATTTTCACAACAATCTTCTTACGGTTTTCGTTATCCACCTTCTTATATAAAGGTATGTTTCTATAAATATTTATTATTTCTTTGTCCAAATAAGGTAGATATACCTTAACACCTACAGAATTTTTATTCAACGGAATAAGATGATCGGGATATAACCTACTTAAAAAATATTTATAAGTATCCTCTAATAAATCCTTATGTTTGTGGTAACCACACATAAATTCATCTATACCATCACAACATATAATTTCTTCAGTAAATTCTGTTATTAATTCAAACAACTGTCTTACAGCGTTATCCCCAACAAACTCATCGCTTTCGTTATATGTGGGGCCCACAATAAATTCATGATGGTTGCTTTTATAAATCCCACTTCCTTTTCTAGCAAATAATATATCTGGATGGTCTTCCCTACACGATATCGTATAAGTCGAGACATCTTTAAAAATATCAGATAATATATGTAAAACAATTGTTGAATCTACTCCACCACTGTAAGCTAGATGTTTAATATTTATATTCTTTAATACATTATATAAAGTAGCAATTAAATTATCAACATCAGAACTGGTTAAACATAATTCCTCGTAATCTCTTTGCCAGTTTTTAGGGTATACTATCATTTTATCATCCCCTTATCCTGGTCCGACCACTTTGTTTCCTTCAAACTAACCATGCCTGTAAATATTGCCCACTTTTTGTCATTTATTTCTTTTATTCCTATCGTATATTCATTATTTAAATGACAATATACCACTTTTGGAGCGCTGTCAACTTCTTTTTCTTTGATATCTAGAGCATGCTGAAAAACCTTATCATCTTTTACATGTCTTTGGTCAAATTTTTTGCCTTTTAGTCCTTTCTTTTCGGACAGTTGACAGTGATGTAATGTTTCCATGTCCTCTTCTTTTTTTGGAGGATGCATGTGATGCAATAAATATATCCAATCTTGTTCCGCTTTTGGTTTCTTGTGTTTTTTTCTAGGTGTCTGTTTCTTTTTACCTAATGCCTCGTTTGCCCTTTTAATGATTTCATAAAGATCGTTGTTCATACAAATAGCGCTTTCCATAATTATATCCTCCTCATATTATTATGACTGCTACTATCTGTTTACCTCTCAATCTTAGATAATTTTTCAGGGGCTCATCAATTCTTTATTATCTATTTCTTCCAGGTCCCCGTTGTTTTTTTGGGGGGTTTATAAAAACCTTCCTACCTTTACCTTTATCAGAATTGCCTTGGCCTTGGCCAGTTCGCCTGCCTCCAGCACCACCAACTCTTTTTGGTTTATTAGACATCGTTATTTCCTCCATTCTTTATTCCATTATCTTTCAAACAACCCATAAAAAGGCTCAACAAATTCATCAGGTGTAGCTCTATCAAACCATCCTACCATTATACCATTTTCTTTAAGAATTCTTTTTCCTGCTGAAACCATATCAGCTATAGTAGGCAGTGTGTCTTCGTCTATTACATCATAACAATCAATAAAAATGAAATCAAATCTTCGTTCTGTTTCATACATATAAACAAGACCATCCAGAGTTATTATAGTGTGTCTTTTCTCATAGTATGCATCAGTGTAATCAAAACTATAATCTTCTGGTTTTAATTTGTTATAAACATCTATAACATCTTCATTTATCTCTACTGTAGTTAATCCTTTAACTTTAGGACACGATAATATATATTTAGAAGCAACACCTAAACCCAAACCTATTTCTAAACATTCGCCCATGGGTTTATCACTCAGTTGCCAAATATAATCCTTAAGTTCACTTTCTAAAGCCCAAAGGTTATGGCCTGGGCCTATCTCTAAGAACAGCTCGTTATTCAACTTGTATATTTTAGCCCTTCCACTTTCAGCTATTAATATGCCGTCTTTAAAATAAATTAATCCCGTACTCATTTAAAGGTCTCCTATTATTCTTCTGATGGTTTAGGAATCTCCTGTACCTTATCAAAATCAAAAACAATGCGGATTTCTACACCTTCAGCTTTGTTTGGATCATGTTCAGGACCTGACTCATGCACTGCTGTTACAGCTTTGTTGTACAATACTCCGACCGTACCGCTCTTAGAAATTGGTAAAAATATCTCTAACAAAGTGTGAACTTCGTTGGCTACATAGTTCATCCACGCAATAGCTTGTTTTTGCTCCTTAGTTAACTCTACTTCTTCTTTAGGCGTTTCCTGTGAATCAGTCATTAGGCTTCTCCTTTATTAATTTTTTTAAGCTCCTTCTCCTGCTCATACACATCTACTACTACCTGAGCTAATTTACCACCCCACTCAGGATCATCAGTATTTAATTTAACTTCAACAACAAAGTCCTCGATGTCGTGGGGCAATAGCTTTCTTTTGTCATTCTCATCAACAAACACATGTCTCAATTCATGAGAAAGCAATCTCTTCCTATCAGATTCATTAGCAAGTTCCCACGCTTTCTGATCAACTATAACAATATAATCAACACCATCTCCTACTTTGACTTCGTGCTTTGTAAAATATTTAATTTTTTCACTTGCAATTTCTATACTGGCAAGTATTAATTTACCACGACTTACGCGTTTCTTTGTATCAAACATAAGCTTGATATTTAAATTCGCACATGTGGTAGGAAACCTTTCCTCTGCCACATTTAAAAATACTTCTACTAAACTTTCGTCTGCATCTTGGTATCTCATAGTCCTTCTCCTTTTTAATTCCTTTTTTTTATTGATTCACCATCTATCTTAAGTTGCGGAAGATAATATTCAGGCATAGAATAAAATTTCTCTGCTCCACAAATCATACAATCGCTTTCGCCTTTATTAATTGTTCCACAAAAATCACATGACCAATGCATTTCTATTACTTACCTTTAAGTTTTTTGTATTAATAATTTAATCATAAATGGGTGCACTATACAATGATGTAAGTGACATATCCATGCCAAATTCTTCGGTCTATTCATTCCACCATTCTTCAAAGGTTTCTTGTGATGTAGGTGCATTGCACCATAACAATCTTTATTTTTTTTGATGCAAACCTTTCCACCATCACGCTTTTCACAATATTTCTGTAGTGCTTTCCAATGCTTACTATTAAAACCTAAACGCTCCCGCACAGGTATGAAGAATCTGCCCAATTTAAATGTTTTCTTTAACAGCTTCTTTTTTGCTTTCCGCCTAGCCATTTCTATAATTCTCGTCGAAATGTTTTTTCAATCGTCTTAAATCCGCCACCAATGCTTTAGAATTTCTTATCTTCTGTTTATAATTCCTTGAAGCCTTGCTCTTTTTCTTTCTAGTTTTTACTTCTCCAGTATAAGTTTTTCCGTTCTTACCGTAACAAATATGTATATATTTATTACCTTTAAGTTTTTTAGTTCTTACCTTTCCGCCGCTATTAACACAGTTAGTAAATCCTTGAGGCATGTCTCTCTCCTTCTTAATACAATATAATCATTAATTTCAGTTTGTCAAGTAATTTTTTTAAAAAACTGAAAAATCAACCACATTAAAAGGCATGTGTATTGCTTGAGATATTTTACTTAGCATCCTTTTTGCGGCTGGAATATTCCATGAATGTATTATTATTTCAGATCGATTATTCACATTCCATGGATTATCAAATAGATATGTAGCTACTTCGAAACCATCACCATTATCTTCACCTAGATCGTGGTCTAAAAATATAAAGTCGAATACCTCATCTTCTAGACAAGCGATGGCATCAAAAGAATTTTCTGTTATGGTTATATCGTGTTGACCAAACTTCTCTATAAAAAATTTAACTCTATAACCGTCGTCTTCTAAAACTAAAATCTTCATAATTCTACCCACTCATTTCAAATTCGGTCTGCTTGCGCTCGGTAATATCACGAAGAACAACAACAGCACCTAAAAATTTATCTTCTTCGTTGTAAATTGGTGTTCTAGTAAAATGAAACCAACCCGACAATCCATTGTCTATGCGAACTTCTTTTATCTTTAAACTCTCCTCTAATTGACTATTATCACATATACTACCATTCTCTGAGGGGCAACACAACGCTCTCCAACAATGTTTACCAAGCGTTTCGATTTTAGTTATACCCAAACTTTTAATAAGTGCTCTATTTACATACATAATTTCAGACTTAGGGTTAATTATAAATACATAGTCTGGTACAGCATCAAAAGCAAATTCCCATTGCGCTGCACGGTCAATCAGATAACCATTTTCAGTTAATTTATCAGTTATTTCTCTTAATTTTTCTAATTCTCCATTAAAAGTCATCATAATGATCCTTCATTAAGGTGAAACCATTTTTACAATAACAGGTAATATCCACTTAACAAATGCTACAACTATTCCGAGACTAACCAAAGAAATAATAGAAGCAACCACGGCAATTTGAGTGCGAATTGCTGTTATTTTATTTTCTAACTTATTTATGTCCTTTGTTAATTCTTCTTTTACGCCGTGTACTGTCAGAGATTTAATGCTTCTAGCAAGACCATCCAATAATTTCTCAATTCTCTCTTCCAACTTGTCTAAATCTTTGTCGGTCTCAAGTCGCCGAGCCTTTATCTCTTTGTGTAAAAGCTCTTTGACTTCGCTAATTTCTTTATATAAACCCTCTTTTGCATTATTTAGATCAGAAGATATTTTATCTACATCTCTACCTAATTGTTCTAGACTATTTAAAACATGCTCAAACCATGCTTTTTTTAGTCTTTCAGCCTCAAGTACACGCTCATCAGTTAAAGTTCTAAATGAATTATCGTTCATGGTTTGGTTTCCTACCGCAAATTGGACAATAATTAACAGAAACACCATACCTGTGAATTTGCGTATAACCTTTCTCATTAGTAAGCTCTATCCAAGACAGCACCCACCCGTAAGGCGGGTGCCACTTAAATAACTTTCTATTATTGTCCTTTAAAGTTTTGTAATCCTCACAAATACAGAAATCTTCCATCAATTATTACCTATTAATGTGTAAATCCACCACCACTATAAGCTTCAGCAAAATCATACTTTCCACCAAAAGATCTCCAACCTTCTGACGGCCAATTCTTCTGCCAAGTTGCGGTGCGGTCAGCATTTTGACCAGCAGCAGTCACAAGATTAGTATCCATTACATCAAACTTCGGAAATGAAACTCTATTAGAAGTTTTACTTCCACCAGCTCTCAGTGTCTTACCATCATCGGTATCCATACCCATCTTAAACATCTCATCATTCCAAGTATACTTAAGAGTTGAACCCCATACTAATGGATTTTCATTTCTTTCAGCGTCCTGTACCAAATTATGAAGACCGAATTCCGCAGCACCTTCCAGAATACCTTTGTCGATAAATTCCATGGTATTTGTTCTGGTGTAATCGATACCTAACCTTCTGTTTACACTTAAAGCACCAAAATTAGAAATTCTCATATCAAGAGCTCTCCTAATTGGAAGACCAGCAGCAGTCCTTGTGTAAGCAACTTTATCTGGTTCGGGAACTCCAACATGTGGAATCTGATAAAACTCGTGTTGTTGTTGATTCTCAGCCATTATTAGTTCCTCCTAAATTAATTTACAAGGGATTTTTACCCTTGTAACTATATTATATTACAAAAATACGATTTTGTTAAGAAAAAATTAAATAAAATCATATAATCTTACTTTTACATTACTATTTTTTAATAACCACACACTTACATCATCGTAAGCGTCCATAGAAGTTAATACTAATTCCTTTATTTTTACCTGTATAATTTTAATCATACATTCTTTACATGGGACACCGCATGTCATATACATAGTAGCACCCTGCGCCTTAAACCCGTCTCTTGCACACATATTGATAGTGTTTGCTTCCGCGTGTGCTGCTATACATATCTCTAAACCTTCTCCAGATTTGTACCTCAAGGTTCTTCTAGGACAGACACCTTGTTCTGCGTCAAGATCGTCTCTGTAATCACATCTTACAATGCCTGTTGGTGGTCCATTATATCCAGTAGCAAAGATACCTTTATTATCATTAACTAAGATAGCACCTATTCTTCTTGACAAACACTTTGAATTCCTTGCAGCGTTCCTACATATGTTATAAAAGTATTCGTCCCAACCGCTTACTGGCTCATCTTGTATGCTGTAGTGGTCTATTTTTTTCTTTACTGGAATCTTTCCTTTATGTATCATCAAAACAGCAGCTACAAATTCTGGAGTTACATCTGGGTGCTTCGAATTTATTTCCTCCATAAAACATTGATTAAATGGCATATTAACAACAGTGGCTGTCTTAACTATATTAAGTATAGTATTAAAATATGGATTACGAATTACTTTGTAATAATCATCTACAAGCATAGCTCTTGCTGCTGACTCACATTTCCCGTACACATTATCCTTTTTCATAACCTTCTCCTTTATTTCATTCTATCTAAAAGTTCCTCCACCCCTATAAAAGGGTTCTCTGTCCGTTCTGTTTGTCTTCTAATTCTATATTTTCGCCTTATGTCGGCTACTATAAGTCTTGCTTGTTCTAATAATTCTGGTTCAATATACAATTGAAGACCGCCGCCTCTACCCTGTGTATTATGTGGCACAAATGTCACAGCACCTCCTAATTCTTCTATCTCTTCTTTAATCTCTTCAATCATTTCATCATCAGAATATAGATTAGTCATCGTCTTCCTCCTTGGAAAGATACTCAACAACCTCATTACTAATTATAACAGACCAAGATAAATCAACATCATTTAGATTTTCCATTATCTTATATTTCTCTTCTTCAGACTCGTATTGTATTATAACTATTCTTTCTGCTGAGAGACATACAGGGCATCTTACATCTACTACTATGGCAGCCTCATCCTCCAAAGGTTTAACCATACATTTACCGACCACCCCACAATCACATTCGTACAAAATTACATTTTTCTCATTCTTTAATATCTTTACCATTGTCCTTTTCCCTTCAAAACCGTATTAGGGTTTCCCCTATCTATATTATATTACAAAAATACGATTTTGTTAAGAAATATCTTTATCTCTACTGAACTTCCATAACTCTTCTGATCGTTCTTTACTAATCTCTCTATTCAACTCAATAAACCATTTGATTCTATTCTCTCGTTCGCCCTTATAAACTTTTACATCTATGTCAGTTCTACCTAAAAATTCTATAAACACGCTATTGAGAAATTTTTCCATGACAGATAAATCCTCCGCCATCAGGCTTTCTTCCCAAATATCAGTATACTGTGACCAAGTAACTGTTTCTTTATTAATCATCGCACCCTCCTTAACACACACCTATCCTTAGATTTCCTTACTTTTCTCCACCCGACACCAAGAAAATAGTCTACCATACCCTCAAAGTTGTATGGGTAACCGTCTTTTGCTGGGTACATTTCTATCATAAGTATCGTTCCGAGCTTAGCTCTATCATTCATTTCTGACATGACCTTAAATCTAGTGTCAGAATCAAGAAACATTAGAATGTAGTTAGCTAATAAGATATCGTACTGTGTATCCGGTAGTGGGTCCTCTCCAAGCACAATTTTCACACCAAAATCATCCACCATGTCGATTGGGTCAACGCTGTACCCTAAATCCGCCATGAATACAGAATTTCTGCCGTTACCACATCCAATGTCCAACACCTTCCCCTTCTCTGGGAAAAGATGAGTGTTTTTCCTAAGATAAGGAGTAGCCTCTTTCCTGCCGCATCTAACACACCATTTGTTATTTAAATATTTTCTACTCATGATTCTTCTCCTTTACATCGTAATTCAAAATATCTACACCCTTCCTGGGTGTGTACATATTTATGGTGTTTTTTACATAATGAAATACATATATTCATATCAGCAGATTCTATTGGATTCTGTCTAACCCCTTCTATATGATGACAATGTATTTCAGCGTTATCTACTGTTAAACCACAATCACCATACTGACATGTATAATCATCTCTTTTCAGTACTAGTTGTCTTAATTCTGCTTGTACTTCCCTAGAAGTAGTCTTTTTAAATCCTTTTGGGTATTTATTCTGGTTAAATATAGGGCAACCAAGTTTGCAACTATCACCACAATAAAATCTAGCCTCATATTTACCAGTACCTCTTATATAACAAGCTCTATCTACTGTTCTACTTATTGTCGGTACAGAAAATCTACCACAATATGTACATTTCACTTCTAAAACTTTTAAATCATATTTTATAACATAAGAAATTTCTTCTATTCCTTTAAAAATATCTTTATAAGTATCGTACATAGGTAAATCCAACTCCTTTACACTCACTCCATATGGAAAGTAATTACAACCACAACTTCTAGTGTGACCAATAATCATATTACTTCCAACTACCGTTTTTTCATTTCCACAATCACACTTACATAGCCAAGATAAATTCCCATGTTTTTCATCTCTCCCAGTAAATTTTATAACTGTTAATTTACCAAATTTTTGACCAGTTAAATCTGGTCCAGATGTGGGTTTACAACCACAACTAGCAGGAAAAACCCTATCATTACGCTTAAACCTAATGGGCCTTATTATTTTTCCTCCACAATCACATTTAAATTCCCATAACCCACGATTCTCTTCGTCTAAGTTTATTCTTTTAATTGCCACTAAATGACCAAATCTTGTACCGACAGCTCTAAAAGACTGTCTACATGAATGAGAACATACCTCTGATGGTATGTGTTTATTTGTTAAATAAGGATCTTCACAAACCTTACAAGAATCTCTTTCTTCGTAATATCTATATGCTTTATATCCGTGTTTTCTATAGTCAGTTTTACGAAAACAATTACCAGCATCATACCATTCTATGTTTTCTAAATTATCCCAACAAATTTTCATATTACTCCCTAAGACACCTCAATTTAGCAAGGTCTTCTGCGTACCCATACAGATGCAGACCTTTACTCTCCACAACCATCTCGCCATCTTTAACGCCGATTTCTCCAGCCATATACTCTTTAAGGTTCTGGATAGCTGCTAAATTAGCAGGCAGTCCTCCCCACAAATCCCAAGATCTGAAATACACAAAGAAATGTAGCGTATCATCTTGTATTCTTGTGTCTATATGGCGTAGACAAGGCGGGTCTAACAAAACCATATCAGATGGTTGTTCTATTGCCATACACATTTGGTTATTACGAAACCCATACTTTTTATATGTCTGAATAACCCATTCAATTTGACTCAACCAAATCATTCCATCTTCTTCATATAAAGCTTTACCATCAACTTCTCGCCAATCATAAATTTCAGTATTAATATGTTTTGGCTTAGCCCACACCTCTGGAAAAGAAATCTGTTCTTTGGTTAACCGCTCACCATAAGTATAAGACTCTCCTTTTTCTCTCCTAGAGGACATGAGATATTCTATATATGCTCTGTCATATCCCTCGCCGCCATAAATGTATGCTTCTTCTACAGGATTTGGAATTCCAAAACTCGGCGGGATGTCTGGTATGAGAGGCTGTGTTCCTGGGTGTTTGACATGACCAATGAAATAGTCATATTCAAGGCGGGTTTGACCTTCGTATGAACCTTTGTCTATTACAAATCTCTTACCATGCTCAAGTATATCATATACAGCATGGAACCATAAGTCTGGTAGATCTCTTGCCACTATTTTATGTATATATAACATTTTTATAAATCCTCCCTTACCCTATATAAGCGTGGGAACCTCATTAGACCTTTCGATCCATAATCTTGAAATTTTATTTCAACAATTTTATCTACAAGTTCTTCTGGATTTTCGTGCCTAAAAGCCAAATCAAAACCAGACCCAACTTTACAGATCAAATCATTATACGCATGCTGTTTAACCCAAAGTTTAGTTATCAAACTCTTAATTATCATAACACCATCTTCTATAACAGGGAAATCATCAATCAATACATCCATAATTGTACAATCCGCATACTGTTCACCTAAACTGGCTAGTTCATCTTCTTTAAGTTTGAGTAAAGCATCGGATCTTTTAAAATCATACATAACATCAGGATCTCTAAGCATTATACCTTCATATCCTTCCTTAAAAGCTCTCTCTAATTCAGTATAAACATCTTCATCAGATATTAGGTGTTGCTCTACGACATCTATATTGTTTGTGTCTTCAAACATATCTTTCGTTGGAATCACTACACCAGAAGCATCTTGGTCCAAAAAATTTTCAGCGTAGCCAGCAGAAAATACATTATAATCTATATTATATGCTGTGCCTGTCTTTTTAAACCCCATAACAAGCCCCTGTATATCACTAAAAACCACACCATGTTTATAAGCCTCACCATCCCAAAAAGTATAACCAAACTTATCATAAAGAAGTTCAAGGTCTTTCTTTATATGATTCAAAGTTAAGAACTCTTTTCCTTTTCTGGTACGAAATTTCCACACATCATCTAACCTTAACGCTACACACCTTAGACCATCACATTTAAAAGAACACAGTCTTTTCTTTTTCTTATAATTCTTTTTAGATATAGCATCAATATAATTATTGGCTAACTGGACATTAAACTCTTTTACTATATCAGGAAAGACTTTTAGTATATTTTTAACGCCGAGACCACTCTTCCAATTTTTATCAAGTGTTCCCAACAACAGATCCTGTGATCCTTTATCAAGCGTTGTTAGGATTGGAATAATGGTTTCTCTATTTTGTTTTGGGGATTTAGATTCAGAACAAAACTCTAACGCGCGGATTATCTCCTCTCTAGTGTCATATAAATCCTTAACACCGGGCAAGGGAATTTCTTTCTTTTTTAATTTTATGTGATAGAGCTTAAAAGGATCATACGCTGCTTTAATAATATACCTAAGAAAATCAGAATCATATTTCATTATAATGCTCTGTTTCTCTCCAGGTTTAGACGTTGCCTTTAATTCCTCTAACAAACTACACAATTTGTAATTCATCTTCCTTCTCCCTTACACTGTAATTCAAAATATCGACAACCCTCCTGAGTATGTACATATTTATGATGTTTTTTACATAATGAAATACATATATTCATATCAGCAGATTCTATTGGATTCTGATTAATACCTTCTATATGATGACAATGTATTTCAGAATCATTCACTGTTAAACCACAATCACCATACTGACAGGTGTAATCGTCTCTTTCTAATACTAATTGCCTTAATTCTGGTTGAACTTCTCTGGAAGTAGTCTTTTTAAATCCTTTTGGATATAATACCTGACGGAATATAGAACATGCTATTTTACAACCATCAGAACAATACAATCTACCTTCCCCGGTTCGTTGCCCATTAAGTGCTTCAATTCTACATCTAATGTCTGCAATCTTAGGTGTGTACCATCTACCACAATATGTACATTTTACTTGTAAATATTCTTCATCTATAAGATTTCTCCTAACGTCTTCACATAAACTCAAATATTTATAGAATGTGTTATATCTAGGACCAAATACTGGCGTGTTGTATTGTAAAGTTTCAATAACTTTTAAACGATGTGAATCAGATAGCTTTTTACCAAACCAAGGAGAGTTTGGGCCAGATAAAGCACAAGACTTCGAACAAAAATTTGAAGGACGGCATTTTTCTGTTAAATAAGGATCACCACATAAATCACAAGAATCTTTTTCAATGAAAGTAATTCCGGTTTTTCTAAAATTACCGTGCACAGTTAAATAAAATCGCTCTAAATTATCCCAACAAATTTTCATCTTCCCACCTTCTTAAAGCTTAATCTGTGAAATTCTGTTATACCGTATGTTTTTATGGCTTCTATATGTTCTTTCACTAAATAACCTTTGTTTTTTTTCCAATTATAAATAGGAAGTATCTCATGTAGATCACACATTATCCTGTCCCTAGTAACCTTTGCCACTATGCTTGCTGCTGCTATTGATATGCTTATATTATCTCCTTTGATTACATTCATCTGAGTATAAGTTATTTTCAATGGCACATTACCATCTATAAGCACATAGTCACAATGTTTCAAATTGTTTATTGCCGCAGTCATAGTAAGTTTGGTAGCTTCTAATATATTTATCTCATCAATAATATTATTATTTATGATGCCTATACCGTAATCGCAAAGTCCAGTAATTACATCATACAAATCTTCTCTTTTTCGGGCAGACAACCTTTTAGAATCTTTTATTTCTTCTGTATATAATAAATCTTCCACGTGTTCAGGCGGAATTCTAACTGCAGCAGCGACCACAGGGCCAGCACCTGGACCGCGTCCGGCTTCATCCACACCTGCAACAGCTTTAAAACCATTCTTATTGGCTTCCTTCTCTAGAGAATAATCAGGTAATTTCTTAGTCGATTTCATACTCTATAACTTTCTCCTTAGCTGCAGGAGTAATAATTTCACCTTTAATAATTAACACACTGTTGCCCCAATAGTTGGTATCACGCCCTTGAGGAATCTCAGAAAGATATTCACGCCGTCCCCAGTAATGTTCATTGATTCTCTCAAGCAGTTGATCTTTGCTGAGCGGGGTGATAGTTGTATCGCCCTCACTATTACTTATAACAAAATAATTACTCATCTTCCTTCTCCTCTTCCTTATTAGTTCCAGTGGTAGTAAACCTACTCAAGTCACCAGTCAGTGGGTACTTCTCGTCCCCATAAGGTTTGTAAATTCTTGATTCTGGCGAAACCTCTTCTTTAGGTTTAGGAACATTATAATCATTATTAAGCATACCTTCTCTCTTCAGGTGTTCTCTTAACTTCTTTAAATCTTTTTTGCGCTGTTTTCTAAGTTTTTCTTGTTCTTCGAAACCTATTCTAACAGTAGGTAATACTTGCTTAATCCTAACTTTAGCCTGATCATGCTTAAAGATCCCACACAACCTGTCTTTATTCAATGATACTGTAACTTTTTTAATAGTACAAAATTTATTATACTGAGCCTTACACTCTACGCAACGAACTTTTTTCATCCTTTTCTTTCTTCCCATGATACACCTCCTTTATCTCTTATGTATTCCTAAATGCCTAATGACATCGTCCCATTCCTCAGCCCTAGTGAATTTACTAGTATCAAGTGAACGTCTGTTCCACGGTCTATCCCACAACATAAGTCCTTTTCTCCACCTTTTCTTGTGTGTATACATAGACAAAAGATGTTTTTCAAGATCGTCCATATAAAAATCAAGATTTAATGATCTACCAAACATACCTTTTTCAACATTAAGTGTGGCACCAAGATGATGGACACTGTCGAATGGTATGTTGTGTTTCCTCAACCATTTAGTAGTAACATCTTCTGCACCATGCTTTCTACATGTAATATAATGAACAGAGTGTCCTTTCTTCTTTAATTCTCTAATGAATTCAGGAGCGCCTTCAAAGGGCTCAGCAGTAGATTGAAAATCAAGGTCAAAAACAATTTTTAACAGCCCCTCTGTTATCTCATCATTGTATTTAAGATCTTCAGTGTAGACATTCTTAGAAACAGCGAATTCCCTGAAATCTTCAACAGCCCAGTCAATGCCATATTCTTCTTTCATCCATACAACCATAACATCACATAAAGCACAAACTACTTCGTCAACATCAAATCCTAGTCTCATACCTTTTCCTCCCATTCAAGTAGTCCCTCACCGCACACATTTAAAGCAAACGGTGCATCACAAGTAGTTGTTTTTTGACAATTACTACAACTATTAATAAGAACATGAACGCCATATTTTTTTACTAAATTTTCCATATAACGCACAGCGTGAATACCTGCAACTACATTTACACCGTTATTAATAAAATCCAATAGCCCTTCCAAATCACACTTATTAACATATTCAGTAATATGTTCTTTACTTTCGTCAGTTAATTTATGATACATTTCCATACTATTCTCCTTTTCCCTCCTTATATTTCGCAAGAATTACCCTTACATTGCATAGGTTCATTTAATCTATCAAATTTATATTCATAACAAGGAGCTTCACTATAAATAGATTTATCCATAAATTCAAATAATGATAGCGTCGATTTTTTCCTAACATATATAGTTTTACCTTTGTCCTGAATAGTTGTTTCTATATCAATTCTTTTAAATTCATTTCTTAAAATTTCAACAGACCTGGCATTGAAATTATCAACAGAAAATCTTACACTTGTACCGTCTTTTTTAATGGACCCGTCTCCTATAAACCACTGTCTTAAAATTGTTGGTGTTAATTGTATATTATCTGGAACTTGTTTGCCGCCAGAATTATACCATCTATTATATAAAACTCGCAATTCTGAACACGCTATTGATTTATAACTATAGTAAGTTGCTCCATTTTCTTTATGTATATACTCTCCTATATCTCCAGATCTAACTAACCCCTCAGAAGCAAATATCCTATCAAGCCAACACACATATTCAAAATACTTAGAGGCATGAGAGTAAACTGCCATATTTTTACCACTTACATACACGGAACCATCCCCCAATAATTCACCCTCAATAAATTCTATAAGCAACAAACTTATAGGAACACTTCTTTCCAAACTATTAAGATTTTCACCTTCAAATTTAACCAAATCATATATTGTATTCTCATGGCAACCAAAAATACCGCTAATATCTTCATAAGACATCTTCTTATTATGTAAAAACTTTATAGTATCTATATCAGGAAGAAATCTTATATTTTTACCTTTACCAACTCTTACTGGTATTTCATACTCTTTCATTCTTAACGCTATTAAAGCTTGCGATACATCTAACTTCTTAGCAATTTTATGTTGTGGTAACTTTTGTCTAATGTATAATTCTTCTAGTAAGTCCTTAGAAATTATATATTTTCGTCCATCTTTTTCTGCAGGTTTTACATCTTTATTTAACACTTGCGTACTTTTACACCCATCACGATACACAGCTATTGCTTTCAATCCAAACTTATAAGATAGTTTTAAAATCTTAGAAACATCTTCTACAGTAGCAAAATTGGGTAAATTAACTGTTTTACTTATGCTTTGATCAATCCATTTACCAACAGTCGCCATAACTCTTAAATGTTCCTCGGGTTTTATTTCATGAGCAGTAACCAAAGCTCTAGGATAAACATCCTTATACTCATCTTTGATAGAAAATGAATCCTTTATTATTTTGTCCATGATATGTGATTCATATTCAAAAGCGTAGTAAGGTTCTATTGAAAAATATGAATCAGCTATTCTAGATGTAGACCCAGACGGCGCTATAGTTAATCTATTTGAACATCGCATATACTTATACTTATCTTTGAAAATAGAGTCATCAAAATCTAGAAAATTTCCCCTTTCTTTTCCCAATTTAATACAGCTTTCCAACGATACTCTATTAATAAAACAAAACAAATTATCTATCATATCTAAACTTTCCTGAGAACCGTAACGCAAGCCTAATTTTATCAAAAAAGGAGCTAAACCAAAAAAATACAACCCCTGTCTTCTAGTCTTTTCGGCAAATTCTTTGATTTCCTTTATAGGGTACATACACATGTCTATATTGTTATCTAAAAACCTATGTCCAAGCTTTATCAATCTACCTAGTTTATCCCAATCAACCCTTTTATTGTTTTTTGAACCTTTTAAAACTTTATCTAAATTTATACCTGACAGATTACAACTCTCATACGGAGACATACATATTTCATGGCAAGGATTCACAGTTGTTATTGGATATTTTGGTAAAGTATTAAACCTATTCATAGTATCAATAAATATAATGTTCGGGTCCCCAGCTTTCCAATTAGACTCCACAATAAGATTCCATAATCTACCTGCTTTCTCGTCCCCATTAAAAATTTTATCCATAAATTTGTCAGAACATATAACAGATATATTTATATTATTCCATTTCCCCTCATCTCTTTTAATATTTATAAATTTTTCAATGTCAGGATGTTCAACATCTAATATAGCTGCCCCAGCACCTCGTCTTTTTCCACCTTGTTTTATAGTTTCTATCATTTGATTATACAAAGTAATGAAAGAACAAACACCAGAACTCTTTCCCCCAGTAGATAATGGAGCATCCTCTTCTCTTAGTTCTGAAAAATTCCATCCAACACCACCCCCATATTTAAAAATCGTAGCACTATCTGAAAATGTCTTCAAAATTGATTTCATAGAATCATGTATAGGTAAAGCAAAACAAGAGGATAACATAGGATATTTAGTGTCAGCGTTAAACAGTATTGGAGATGCAGGCATAAACTCCTGTGATATCATTGCTTCATAAAAAATCTTACTATATTTATCATAATCACCATTAGAATAGTTAATTTCCGCTTGCGCTATAAAGTTAGCAACCCTCTTAAATAATTCTTCTGGTGTAGTTTCTAACAAATTTCTCTTCTCATCTCTAAGAAAATATCTATCTTTTAGTATTTCTAAAGCATTATTAGAAAATTTAAAATTTCCACTCATATTTTGCTCCTTACATTTATTATAAGTCGGTGGACCCAAAATCACCGTCACCTCTTACAGTACTATCTAATTCATTCTCCCCAACATCTAAAAAATGCCCAGTATAAGCCACAGCAAATTTCATTTGTGCTACTCTATCAAACATAACAATAGGTATAGGCTTATCGCCTAAATTTATAAGAGGAATTTTAACTTCTCCTCTGTACCCAGAATCAATTGTGGCAGGTGAATTAGGTATTGACAATCCATTTTTTATTGCCAACCCACTTCTTGGTCTTATCTGTGCCTCGAAACCTTCTGGAATAGCTATAGCAAAGCCTGTTCTGGCTAGTATTCTTTTGCCTGGATATATTATGTAGTCTTCTATTACATACAAATCACAACAGGCATCGCCTGGTTTTGAATAAGTAGGTATTACAGCCTTCTTAGATAATTTCTTGAAAAATATTTTTAAGTCGTTCATATTATACCCCCACACTTCATACACATTAATTTTTCTTCAGAATTAAACTTAAACTCTCTACCACCACATTTATCCTTACCCACTTTAACTTCGCACGCTCCTTTTAACCAACAATCGCCAATCAATCCTTCAGTCTCCATGGGTATCAAACTGAAATATTTACCAAACCCATCAATTAGTGATTGTTCTACTATTTTACGCACTTCATATCTTTCATCAGGCTTGGCTTCTACAATTAATTCGTCATGTACAGTCAAAAGCAAACGCGCATCATAATCACTCTTCTCTAATCTGTCAACCAAATAGATCATTGCTTGTTTAATTGTATCAGCATTTCCACCTTGAATCGGTTGGTTCATTCCTTGTCTTTCTACAGCCTTAGCTGCGTCTCTATAACTTGGGTGGTGATACTCGGGTAAGTTATAGAATCTTTTTCTTCCACTAATAGATAAGCTAACTTTATTCCTTACAGCATCTCTCGCAGACTTATCAAGATATTTTTTAACTCCCCTATATCTTGAAAAATATTTATTCATCATTTCTTCTGCTGCTTTCTCACTTATCTTTAAATCTCTTGCCAATCCAAACTTAGAAAGACCATACATGAGCCCAAAATTTATAGCCTTTGCAGAATCTCGCATAACACCAGTCACTTTATCGACAGGAATACCATGAATCTCAGCCATAGTACGGCTATGTAAATCAATCCCTTCTTTAAAACACTCAATAAAGATTGGATCAGCTGACACATTTCCAAGTATTCTAAGCTCTGCTCCTGACATGTCTGCAGTTATTAAAGTATATCCATCAGCTGCAACAAAACAACTTCTGTACTTTTGTTTCTTAGGTATGTTCTGGAGGTTTGGGTCAGAACTACTCAACCTACCAGTAGATACCATTTGTTTAAAATCTGTATGCAGTCGTCCAGTAATCTTATTTATCTTCGCTATAAGGGTTTCTCCATAAGTCGAAATAAACTTCTGAGCTTTCCTATATCCTAATAAAGCATCCACAACAGGAAGGCCTTTGTGTTTGGATAATGTTTTTTCTTGTGTATCCTCAAGGTCTATCCCATATCTTCTTAATGATTTCTTAAGCTGCACATTACTATCAAGGTTTACCAAAGACACACCAAACAGCGTGGTTTGGTCTTCACATTCATTTAAAAGTGCCTCAGCTTCTGTTGCATATTTCTCTCTTTCTGTGTGTGTTTCATATATTAATTTACGCTGTCTTTCCACATTCAAAGTGATACCATTCAATTCCATCTCACACATAGCTTTTGTAAATTCAAACTCTAATCTACAAACATCCTCAAAACCATGATATTTTATCTTTGGTAACTGTAGGTTCCTAATCAAACGCAACACAGCCACATCATTAGCAGCGTACTCTAATTGATACGGTTGAAATGTCTGACCGTAGTCCTTAAATGTACCACGAGGCTCTTTGTCCATGGCTATACCAAGATATCTAAATACAAGAGCAGGTAAGTTAGCTTTGACATTGAGTCTACCTAAATTAAACAACTGCTCGGTTAGCATAGTATCATATATATTATCTACATAGAACCCATAGTGGTGTTTAATCATCTTCATATCAAACACCGCATTCTGTATAATCCTAATCTGCTTATTAGTAGTAAGCACAGGCTTAAATGTTTGTGGATCTATACTACTGTGATGTGTATCATTCCTCACATCAAATATATAGCGCTCATTAGGCAATCCTATTTGAAGAAGAACTATCTTACCCTCACGAGGATCAAGTGCAGTAGTTTCACAGTCAACCTCTATAATGTGGTACTTTCTTATCTCTTCAATAGCTAAATTAGCATCTTCTTGTGTAGTTATATATTTATATGTGGGTTTAGGCATAGAAACAACATTATCACTGAATACACTCATTAGTTCCTCCATATCTTCTATATATTATTGCTAAATACCACGCTTCGTGCCATTCTCGATCTTTATTTGCGCGCGAATTACAAGATGCGCATAAAGTTATTAAATTTTCAGGCTCACAATTCTTCTTGTTGTAATCAATATGATGAACATTTAAACGATGTATATTTCCAAAACAGTCTGGATTTAAACATTTGTTGTCATCTCTCTCCTTTATGTATTCTTTAAATTCTTTGAACGACCATTCATAACAGTAAGGTTCACAAGAAATACCACCTTTCCAAGCGGGATTGCCTTCTGCCAATCTTTTAACAGACAACCGTTCGTGATAGCACATTAAACACCGTCCATTATTACGCCAAGAGGCCCAGGTTGTAAAATATTTATGCCCTTTTGGACAAATATATTTCAACTTTTGTCTGGCATTTTTATACTTTGTCGTTAATAATATATAACCTTCCTTTTCAAATTGTTTTCTTACAAAACCCGTAACAATTGGTGGGCTTTTAGAACAAAAACAACAGCGGCGACCTGTGGTCCAAGCGCGCCAACTTATAGAATGTTTGTGTCCATTATAACAAATATAATCAAGTTTTTGTTTATTATTTATATACTCCTTTGTTAAAAGTTTATATCCTTCTTTTTCAAACTCTCTTTTGATAAATTCTATAGTTTTTTTGATCTTATTTGAACAATATGGGCAGCGTTGCCCTTGCTGCCAATTCGCCCAACAAACAGTATGTTTATGATTTTCTGGGCAGATATATTCTAATTTCTGTCTACTATCATTATATTTCTTTGTCAAAAGCTTATACCCTTTTTTCTTAAATTCTGATTTAATAAAATCTATAGTTTTTTTCATTAAGCCAGCGCACTGCCCACATCTATGTCCCCGCTGCCAATCATTCCATCTAATAGAATGTTTGTGGCCTTCTGGACAAACATAATCTAATTTCTGAATGTTACCTTCATATTCAGCGGTTAAAAGCATACAATTTTCTTTTTCAAATGCATCCTTAACAAATTCTATTGTAAGTTTTTTCATATTCATTACCGTTTAGTTCTCTTTATTATACATATAATTTTAAACATTCCGTTATATAACTGATGTAAAGCCAGTTTTCCTGGACTATATATTGGGTCTATAATAAAATCCACAACATCTGAATATAACCTACCTGTACCTAAGTTTTTAGCTCTTTTCATTTTCCAAATAAAAAACCCAGCCATAGCACCACGGATCTGCTCTGCACCAAGTTTTATCTTCTCACACATCTTTACAGATTTTTTCCAATCGCCTTCAAGAAGCGCATTACAAAGATCTATAATCTGTGGATCTTCTTCGTCTATTAAAATACCAATAATCTCTTTTGCTGCTTCAAGCGTCCACGACCCCTCATCATTTACCTGCTTTAACCACGGCAAACAGTCCCTTGGGACGCCTTTTGCCTCTTCCGCAAGGTATAGTAGTATTTTCTTATCATACTCCATACCCTCGAAGTCTGCTACATTTCTCAAAAGATCATACAACAACTCATCAGCAAGCCTATCGAAATGCATTTTTGTAACTCTACCACCTGTAAATGCTTTTTTCAACTTCTGCGGTTCGTTAGTTGCAAATACAAAATATACATGGTGATATCCGTCTTCTATAACTTTTAACAATAAATCCTGACTGGCTGCTGTAAGCTTGTGGGCTTCATCAAAAATAACTATCTTATATTTGGAACTAAATGGGGCAGAGGGCAGCTTCCTTACAACATCTTCTACATCTCCCTTTGTTCCAGACATACCTACATTTATTTCTGTAACATCTAAAGAATTATGATTTATGATTGAAGAGCATGAATTACATTTTAGACAAGGATTACTACCAGGTCTTTTAGCAACTTTTGCAGAAAACCATTGCTCTTTGTCTTCTGCAAACCATTGCTCTTTGTCTTCTGCAGACCATTGCCCTTCGTCTTCTGTCCCTATTTCCTCACAGTTTAAACCAAGAGATATTATTCTGGCCATTGTTGTCTTACCACACCCAGGTTCTCCTGTAAACAAGAGAGTGTGTGGCACCGCACCATTGTCTAACCATGTTTTAACTATTCTTCTATTGGTTTCCTGCCCCAACATCTCATCGACCGTTAATGGGCGATAAATAACATTAAAATCATTTGAACCTGTCTTAGTTTCCCTTCTTACAAGCATCCTTTACACCTCTGTATAATAATATTTGAATCTACAATTAGATTCATTACCCTTGTCCTCTTCAACAACAACTGCTCCGCTTGTTGTTGCTACAAATATAATATTGTTAGCAAACTCATTTACATGTATATCATTTACACTCACATTTGATGGGATTATTCCAGCACCCGGGCTGTATGAAAATGTAGAACCATCATCATACATTCTATTTAATACTCCGCTCTGCACATAATAGAACCCACTAGTTGTAGTTTGAAAACATTTAGTTGCGCCAGATAATGTAGTTGTATAAATCCTATTATCAGTAGTTAAATCAAACTGGTCTACGCCAGCTACCGTTGTAGCCAGTAAGTAATTTCCTGTTCCATGTATATAAACAGTTTGATCATCTGTTAAATCAACCCCTCTCTTATAATAGGACAGATTATTAAACACAGCACCTGATATAGAGCTGATTGGGGTTCTTATAATACCAGATACTGTAGTGCCTAAATATAAATAATCATTATTAGCCCACACAGAAGATACTGGAAACTCAGAAGAAACAATTCCTGATAATGTCGCTGATAAGTCATAAATATTAACTGACCCGTATTCATATCCTGAGGCAGGCATTCCTGTTTTATTTATAGAACCAAAGGTAATTAGGTCATTCCAATTACTATAATAAGTAGCTTTAATCCACGCAGACGACCTGTGTACATCAGAGATCCTAACCTCATCAATTATTCCATCGAAATACCTATCTACTTCCGCTCTTGAACCCACAACAACATCTTGAGCCGCGTCTGATTCTATACTACCGGCGGGAGTTTGTTGAGTAGTTACTGTTTGAGAAATTCCATTTAAATACATTGCTGGCTTTGTGCTTGTACCGTATGATCTATCATATCTTACAACACCATGATACCAATTATCTAAACTTATACTTGGATTTGGGGTTTCCCATTGTCCCACAGCAGAACTCCACCCTTGTAAAAAAACAAATGTATTCCTAGTTGATTGTGTAAGAAGACTCCAACCATTTGCATTAGCACCGGTAGCTTTAGAAATAATTCGTCCAGCATTACCTTCTCCCCAACCCTCTGGTTTAAATATGGATTCAATTGTTATAGTACCCACATCGTCTAAAACAACGGGGCTCCCAATTACCAAATTATTAAGCTCAATAAAATCAACAGCTTCGCCAACTTTCCCATCAACTAGAAAATCTCCTTCAAGAAATGTATATACTTCCCATTCATAAAGATCCACCCAATTAGCAGTAGAAATTATCTGTAAATACCTAGTTGTTACACTACCAAAATCAGAAGTGTCATAAATCTTAGTGGTACTACTTTCACTACTACCTGTTATAATATTTTGTACATTAATAGTAAAATCCCAATCGTCGGCTGTTTGGATATAATAATTTTCTGGTCTATTTCCAAATCGTTTATATATTCTCATTTCTGCAATTCCATAGTCTTGTCCTAAATCTACCTTCACCCCCGCATCGACTGCTTTCCAACCATATGCATATGTACCCATATTACCATCAAAAATCTTTGATGCATCATCTCCGCCTTCCCAAACATAAGCAGTTTTGCCCAAAGCTATGTTCGTAGCATCAACTATAGGCATAGTTCCATGAGTACCACTAGAAGTGCTGTCTTTTATAGTAGTGACAAGAGGATCTTGACTCATGTGCCAAACACCAACATAGTTGGAATCCCAAACATTTTGAGCAGGCAATTCAGTTGTATCCCCCACATACCCAGAATTGGTGGTTGTAGTATCATAAAACAAATAGATATCAGTATCAACACTAGATGAAATCTCAGGAACCTTTACCCATAGATTAGCCTCCCTGTTAATTTGATCCCATCTTTCTATTTCTACATACAAACCATTATCATTAGTATCACGAGCATATATTTTCTTACGATTACTATACCCCACCTCATCAAAAATAAATGAAGCATCATAAGTGTTCATTCCCGTTCCAGAAGACAATGTAATATTAATAGGAAAATCAGTTAGATCTTCATCTATTTTTGAGCTATCAATGGTTAATTTTAAACCATAGTGATAAACACCACCAACTTCAAATATATAATTATTTGTTGTCCAAATATTCATATTCTTACTTTATATTATAATCATTAATTTTGATTTGTCAAGTCTTTTCTACAAATAATTTGTTGTTCTTCCTTAAATTTTCTTCAGCCCACAAAGGTTGTAAATTCTCTAATGCCCAACATTCTTGAAACCCATTATCCTTTGAATTATTAAATTTAAATTTTGATTTTGGTATTTTGTGATCTATATGCCACCCATATCTACCATGATTATCCCAAGACATCCCTGGTTGAAACAAACCCTCAAGATGTTGTCTTAGTTGTTTCAATGTATAAGGAACTAATGTCTCCCAATGCAATCCTTTTTTATTGCTTTTAAGAACCTGGTATATCATGCTAGACATACAATGAGATAATTTATCTTCATTATAATACTTCCTACTTTTCTTTCTATTTAATTCTTTACATTTTGGTGTTTTTCTATAATCTTTTTGTTTTTTCAGCACCACATCTTTGTTTTTTTTATAATATTTTTTGTTATAACCAGGATTATCCTCGTACCATTGCTTCATATAACTAGGATTATTCTTTCTATAGCCTTTTTTGTAGAGAAGAATGCTCTCTCGGCGCTCTTTATAACTTTTACCGTAACACTTTTTGCAACTAGAACACAAACCAGACTTTTTACTCTTATCTACATAAAAAAATTCTTTTGTGGCAAACAACTCCTTTTTGCATTTCGTACATATTTTAATTTTCATAAGCTTTAGTCCTACGGATGTCTATTTCAGGTTTTAATAAATAATAAACTTCACACAAAACACCAGTGCCTGAAAAACTATTCAAAACACAATAAGACATTGTCTTTACATCATTTATAGCGTCTACTGGACACACAGAGAATGGAATCATCTGTATACACCCTAAATCAGAGGTTGACCATCCTATATACAAAACCTCTTCTGGGGATGCGCCGTACCTATGCATTATTTTAATAAGCGTTTTTTTCTTATCTATTGGTGCATGGTAAAAGGGTATATTTTTACGACGACAAAGATGATAAGATATTGAATTATCTCCTGATAAAAACACAAATGTAAATGTCTTTTTCAATTCATTAATTATCTCAAAATCTTTTTTACAAAACCCTTTAAAAAGAACATTACCAAGCTCATCAATGTGTAATAAATCTTCAGTTACGATTCCGTCTACCTCACTTACAATGACTTTCAACTTTTTACACCATTCTTCAAACATATTCATTTTAATCACATCCTTTATTCATAATCATATTTAGATGTTGCGCCTTTTATATCTAACCAGTCTTTTACATCTCTAACTCTTTCATTAACTTTATCTGCTGCTCTACACATTTCCAAGTCTAATCCTTCGCTTTCTGCCCATTTAATAAAAGCCTGCACATCTTTGGGAAAACATTTTCCGCCGTACCCACGATTACCGTCGTGTCCTGGAACATCTGTGTGGCTATTGCCTATTCTTGCATCCGCAAGCCACATATTTCTAAGCTCCTCATATGTAACACCTATATCATCCGCTATATCATACATCTCATTCAGGAACGAAACTTTAACCGCAAAGAAAGCATTTGACATATACTTAACCACTTCTGCTGCTTCCCATGTAGTTAAATAGATAGGCGTATGGTGAAATCTATCTCTATATAACTGCTTTACTTGTTTAGCATAGCGATTGGGACCCGGCTCATGACCTATAATGATCCTTGCTGCGTTAATAAAATCTAATTTAGACGCGCGCTCAGTGAGAAATTCGGGGTGGAAGATGAACGCATGCTCTGGGTACTGTTTGGCGTAATTTCTTGTTGTTCCTGGTATGATGGTGCTTCTTAACACTATAATTTTTTGTTTGTCTGCTACATCTACTATACTTTTAACAGCATCATCCATGTTAGAAAGGTCTTGACTACCGTCATCCTTCATAGGCGTGGGAACACCCACAAATATCATATTTGAAGAATTAACAGTGTCTTCCAGAGTATCATAAATATCCTCATACTTATCATAAATCTTTATATTTGCATGCAGTGCAAACCCATGTGCAAATGCTCTACCCAAAAATCCAAAACCAATTATTCCTACAGTCTCCATAATGCCCTCCTTAAGTGTAATAATTTCGGTACCAATCAATAAATCTCTCTATTCCTTCTTCCACTGTAATCTTAGGTTTATACCCCAACATTTTTTTAGCCTTAGAGATGTTAGCCACGGTAGCAACAACATCCCCTGGCTGCAGCTTTAGCATATTTTTTGAGGCTTTCTCACCCATAAACTCCTCTATCAATTCAATATAACGCATCAACTCTACTGTCTCTCCACCACCTAAATTAAACAATTCGTATCTCATGGGGTTCTCAATAGCAGCTATCGTGCCATCTATTATGTCGTCTATGTATGTAAAAGAGCGCCTCATATTACCATAATTATATACATCTATAGACAACCCTCTCTTAATAGCATTAGTAAAAATAAACAATGCCATATCAGGTCTACCATACGGACCATATACAGTAAAGTATCTAAGCCCCGTACAATTCATTCTATAAAGGTGACTGTATGTATAAGCTGTAAGCTCATTGGATCTTTTAGTAGATGCATATAAAGATAGGGGTCTGTTAACTGGATCGCCCTCGCTAAACGGCATCTTTGTATTGCCTCCATATACAGACGATGAAGAAGCATAAACAAAATTTCTTACACCAAAAAGACTTGCCAAATCTATTATGGTGTGGAACCCTTCTAAATTACTTTTTTGATAAGCGAAGGGATTCTCTAAGGAGTATCTAACCCCTGCCTGAGCGGCTAAGTGGCACACCCCATCAAACTCATGCTTCTCAAATATCTTTCTCATTATATCTTCACTTGTTATGTCTGCTAAATAAAATTCGAAGTTGCCACTACATTCTATTTCAGCTAACCTATTATACTTTAAGTTGGCGTCGTAATATTTATTCACATTGTCCACACCAACAACCTCATAACCTCTTCCTAATAATGCGTCGGCCAAATGAAATCCTATAAACCCCGCGCAACCAGTAATTAAATATTTCATTATAATTTTAATCTCCTTAATGCGCCATCAAATTCTTTCTTTCTTGCCTTTACCCCAAAATAATGCTCAAAATATTCCAGGTGTTCTTGACAGGCAAACCTATCACCACCATGCCAGTCTATTTCCAGTATATTCAAAGCAGCATTCATAGGCTTTTGGTCTCCTACATCCACATGATTACCGAATTGTTTTACTATTAACATACAATTTTCATAAGTTACTTTTAACAAATCCTCGTGATCTTCTGGGCGTAGTATATAAAATCCTGCTACAGCCTCTAGATCAGGTAATCTCTTTGCCCCTCTTTTTATCATGCACCACGCAGCGGGGGCACTGACCCATTTAGATAATGACTTGTAGTCTTTCATGTCAACCTCTGACTTTGCCATCTTTCTACCTGCCCGGCTTTTTCTTACAACCACAGTAGCTAAATCTTTTCCATGATGAAACCATGTCTTGTGCCACTTGGTCTTTAAAAATGGTGTGGGGTCTTTGAAGAACAACACATCAGTATCAAAGTAAACCATACACTTGTCCTTTATAGGTTTAGGAAAACACTTATACAATCCAGCAGCTTTGAATACAGAATACTTCCTTTTACCTCCATGAGCCTGCCATCTTATGTGATCTAATTTCTCACCTACTATATAGGTATTCTTTAAATCCGGTACCAACTTCTTGATTACTTTCAAATCCTGCTTAGTATTCACCATACAATGTATATCCTCAATAGGAACACCTGTTTTTATCAAAGACCTCAGTGCAAACTGTGCATACTTTTTTATATGCTTATCTCCACTAGCAGCCATCACGTAATAAAATCCTTTTAATTGCTCCATCCTGCCATCCTTTTACTACTAGTATTTATCCATTTAAAACATGTTGGTGTGAGTTGAGCGGCTATCTTATAATTAAGAAGATACAATCTCATATACTCTTTCTCTGATACACCAAAATCCATTACTGCCCTTTTTTTGGCCAGCTCATAATTCTTATGATTTTTATCAAATCCTAACGCCTCTACATCTATATTGGTTATTCTATTCTCGGGGTATACACACGGTCTCAACATAGAAACCAAAGAAACTCTGAATATAGACGGGTGACTTGTAAAATGATAATTAAATTTAATAACCTTAAACTCACTATTTAATTTATTCTTTCCATAATTTATTATAGGTAGCTTAGTAATCTGGTGTCTTTTTAAATAGGGTTTATCATTCAGCCTTATAATACCAACCTCTTCGTGTTCATTCAGATAGTTTTCCAACCCAACAATAGGAACTGTCCTGTAACATGGATGGTCATCCTCTATGAAAATTATAAAATCATACCCTCTTGCTACAGCCCTACTCCAACCAATGTATTTACCCATCTGAGCTCCGAGATTAGAATCATTATAAATAACATCAAATTTTGTAGATTCTAAAAACTCTACAGTACCATCTGTAGAACCATTATCAACTACAATAAAATGTTCATCTGC
>SDBV01001343.1_pt1 | contig 37022 bp, 37 predicted proteins | sample 2277081 | NCBI WGS metagenome assembly SDBV01 (sample SAMN10402039, study PRJNA504765) | marine sediment metagenome | isolation source: marine sediment core GS10_PC15, 223 cmbsf | place: Arctic Ocean: Southern Knipovich Ridge | collected 2010 | reverse complement strand
TACAATTGAACTTCCTGCATTTTCAATTGCCAGCCTTGATAATGAATTAAAGAAACTTTCCAGCTGGTTCGAAATCCCATTAAACATAATCAAAAAAAAGGAAAGTACAATTCGTACTATGTTAACTCTTCAGGACAATCAAGAAATAGAAGATATGGATACTTGTATTTTTACTGCTCTTTTAATGAATTTTCGAAATGCAAAATACCAGAAAAGTAAAGTTATTGTGCATAAAAAGTTAGAGAACTTTAAAAAACTTAATCCGGGCGCAAAAAGTGTTTTAATTGTAGATGATTCAATTTATGTTCACTATTATATGGCGACGTATTTAACAGAGCTCGGGTATAGAATACTGAACTATGCAAATAATGGCAGAGATGGTGTAAGTTATTATAAAGAATACAAACCTGATCTTGTAACTATGGATTATACAATGCCTGTATTATCCGGACTGGATGCTGCAAAGGAAATTTATGATTTTGATGAAAATGCCCATATCCTTTTTGTAACTGCAGCAGGCCAGGCTCCTTCGTTTCTTACAAGGGTAAATAATTTACTGCCTAAAGAAACAATCAGAATACTTGTGAAACCTATAAAAAAAGAAGAAATTGAAACTGTACTTCAGAATTTTATTTAATAATTAAAGAAATTATTCAAAATTAATTCCAAAAACTTAAAAATAAAAATTTGACTTATCCGCTTATATTAACAATAATTATAACATAGTGGAAACAATTAACAATAAAGAAAAATTAGGATACTTAAAAGAGTATATAAAAATAGTTGCTTTAAGATACCTTAAAAATGTAGAGCTTGAGGAATTCATAAAAGTAACTGATATCATGTCCTACGAAGATAAAGAAATCATAATAAAAGAAGGAGAATTTAGCCCATTTATTTTCGGAGTACTTAAAGGCTCTGTTGCTGTAACTGTAAGTGAAATTAATGCAGATAATAAAGAGGAAGTTTATATCTGCACAATAGGTGAGGGTGATGTATTTGGTGAAGCAGGTATTTTTATGAATGTTAAACGTACTGCTAATGTTGTAAGCACAGATAAGACTACTATTTTTTGTATTCACAGAACAGCATTCTTAAAGTTTATAAAGGATCATCCGGGTATCGGTATTAAAATATTAATGCTTATTATTTTTAGTTTATTAAGAAAGTTAAAAGAGGCAAATCAGGAGCTTGCTTTTGAAAGAAAAGCAGATATAGATCAGAATGATATTGATGACCTTGTAGACAAAATTATGAAACAGGTATAGTTTTTTTGTTTTTAGCTTAATAAAATGAATTATTTTTCTAAATTTGGTAAAATTATAATTCTTACTCTAATTTTATTAAATCTATTTCCAGTTATTTTTGCAGAGGATTTTTCATCACTTCAAAATGCATCTGTTGTACAAAATATTGATAAGATGTATCAATTAAATGATATTTTTAAAGACTGTCTTTTTTTAATGAAAGAATTTAATGAAAACAAGCTTGATTATTTTGAAAAAGGGCTTGGATGGCAGAATGAAAATGGCTATGGATTTTTCTCCGAAAACAAATCAATATATTTTTCAGAATCTGGTGAAGGTTTTAGTGTTTATGAAAGTGGTCAGGATCTTGGCCAGTTTTACCTTAATTATGCAGAAGAAATTACATGGATTACATTAACAATAAAAACAGAAGAAATTATAAATCTTTCCAATAGTAATATTAATTATTCAGGAAAGCTTTCAGAAAAAGAAAACTTCTTATTTATAGGTTTTGACGGTAATACTCCTGTTACATACAGTATTGGTTTTTCCAGCGGTATTAATATATTTTTATGGGAAAATAATATACAAGTAAAATATCCGGACGAAGCTTATTATTATATGCTACATTATAACAGAGATGAACCGTTTCTTTTTCTGAGTGATAAGCTCTCATCAATATTTTTTTATAAATTTGAGGATAGAATAGTAGAAGAGAATATTTTAAGTGATTTAAAGGATGATTTTCCATATACACATTTTGTAAGAATACTAGCTGACGCATATTCCGAAGGAATTAATATTAAGGATGAGCAGGAGCTTTCCGGATTTACTATTAACTGGTTTAGAGAAAGAATTGGTCTTCCTTATATTGAACATAATTTATTGCTGGAAAAAGCAGCAGTAAACCATGCAGATTATTTAATAGAAAACCGTATCATTTATAAAATGATGAACTGGGATCCTGTTACTGTAGACTTAAACCTTTATCTCGAACTGCATGATGAAACAAGAGGTATGCCATTGTTTACAGGCAAATCCGTTCCGGACAGGACATCGTATACTGGCTATGGTTCATTTGCTGGTGAATGCGCAACAACTTCCAGATATGATGTAATAAATGAAAATATTAGCTGGTTTTTAACGATATTTCATAGAAGGCCTTATCTGGACTTTCGTGTAATTGATTTTGGGCATGGCCATTCTGTATCTGAAAATGATCCGGATGAAACCGCAGGAATTGCGAATTGGGGGTACGATTTTTCTGCTTTAGATTCAAATGTTTATTTTTATCCATATAATGGAGAAACACTTGTGCCATATTCATGGTCTGCATTTGAATCTCCCAATCCTTTTCCTGGTAATACTCATGGGCTTGGTATTCCTATTACCATAGCTTTTACAAATTCTATATATAAGAATGGTACAATCGAATTATTAGACAATAATGGGCGGTCTGTTCCTACTCTTGTAAGCTATACTTTAGAAAGCAAGGATAATTTTATAGAAGTTACACCGGAATATCCTCTTTTACCTGATACGATGTACACAATCAAATTTTCTTATAATAATAAAATTATCACATCTTCATTTACAACTGCTCCGCTCAATCCTGCAGAAGTAACTATTAATATTTTTAAAGAATCTGTGAATGAGTATATTGAACAGGTAAATAATATTGATTTCCGCGATCCGGAATTTAATATTTCCAGGGCGATGTTATTAAATAATCAGAAAGGTGAACTGGAAGAAATAAGGAATAAGGTTATAGATAATAAATATAGTTTTGCATTCGACATACCAGATAACTGGGAATTAAAAGAGAGGGACTGGCAGGAAGTTTTAATAGGAAAATCGTGGTATACCATAAGTTTCCATTTCTATACCCATAGTAATAATCCGGACCCAATCTCTGTAATGGAGAATCAAAAACAATATATTTCATATACATTGGAAAGCACCAAATTAGTGGATACTGAATATTTTTCCGGATATAGGCTGGAATACAGCTGGGAAAATGATAATAAAGTAATAATTTATTGTTTGATATTTGGGAATTACGCATTAATTATAAGCGGGTATGGTGTTACAGATAATGATATGGATAACGTTGTATCAAGTTTTAGTTTATTGGAATAAAAAGATCCCGGTGTTTTAGATGGTACAATTAGCCAGCTGGAACTAAAGTAATAGTGCATATAAAAAATAGGTAAAGAAAAGGTTCGATTTTTAAATAAATTAGTTGCATAAATCATAAATTCTATATATAAAATAATGAAGAATCCCGGAGTAGAACTCTGAGGTATCTTTGTTCTGTAAAGCTGCGGTAAGCTGCACTAGTTCATAGTCTCCAACCACGCAGTAGAATTGTAGGATTTTTCGGCTGTCAGAATAAAACCTATTTTTTTTGAGGGAGGGGAAAAGTGAAATCTACAAAACCTACTTTAGGTCAAAAATTCAGGTATTGGTTTGAGAACTTTATTGCAAAAGGTGGAACTTCTGTCTTTTTGAGCCTATTGGTTCTATTCATTATCAGTTTAATTTTTACAACAATAATTAGAACTATCCTACTTGCTGTTAATCCGGATTATGATCTTATCTCCGATTTTTTTGAGCATTTTTGGGTAGTGTTTTTAGAACTTACAGATCCCGGAACACTCGGTGTAGAAACAGATATCTGGTTTATGATTTCCGGTACACTAACTATACTCGTCGGGCTGGTTATTTTTTCTATGCTGATTGCTTTTATTACAACTCAAGTAGAAAATGTTATGCATAATTTCCGTAAAGGGAAAAGCCGTGTAATAGAATCCGGGCATACATTAATACTGGGATGGAATGAACGTGTGTTTGGTATAATAAGGGAACTTATTATTGCAAATGAAAGTGAGAAACATGCAGCTGTTGTTGTACTTGCAGATGAAGATAAGGAAATAGTGGATGATATTATTAATAAAATGTTTCCGGATTCAAAGACTACTAATATTGTAACAAGAGCAGGGGAGACTTCTTCTTTAAGTGAATTAAAACGTGTAAATGCCCGTGAAGCAAAGTCTGTAATTATACTTGCAAAATGTCCGGATTCCGCATGCACGGAAGATAAAGATATCTCAGATATCAGTGTTATTAAAACTATCCTTGCATTGTTGTCGTTTCAGGATACGGATATTAAATTTCCGATTATTGCAGAATTATTCAGTCCGGATAAACGAAAACTTTTGGAGACACTTGATTATGATAATGTAATTTCCATAAATTCCTGGGAAATTCTTGGAAAATTTCTTGTTCAGACATCGAGATCCAGCGGTCTGGAAATTGTATACAATGATATTCTCTCTTTCGATGGTTCGGAAATTTACTCGTATAAAAGTAATTGGAAAAACATACGTTTTAATGATCTTGTTTTTCATTTTATAGACGGAATACCTTTAGGTATTATTAAAGAAGATGGAATTCTTAATATTAGACCTAAAGGAGATACAATTATAGATAAGAATGATAGAATATTTATACTTGCAGAGGATGATTCTACTATTCAATTTTTAAGAAAAAAACAGTATGAACCAAAAGACCACCCCTTCCCGTCTGTTGAGGTTAAAAGGAGCATAGAGCAGGAACTTATTCTGGGCTGGCATAGTATTGCAACCATAGTAATTGGTGAATATTCGGAATTCCTCGTAGAAGGCTCAAGTATAGATATTATAACTGATAATCCATCAGATAAAATAAAGAAGGAAGTAGAAAAATTAAAATCAATATATACTTCATTAAAAATAAATTTAATAAGCGGAAATCCATTAATTTTAGATACTTTAAGTAAAATAAATCCATTTTCCTATAATAATGTTATTATTCTTGCTCAGAATGAGTATGATTATTCTCCGGAAAAAGTAGATTCGGATACACTGGTAATTCTTCTATTATTGCGAAAACTTTCAGGTAAGGGCAAGCATAATACAGAAAATACAAAAATTATCACTCAAGTGCTTAATTCTGAAAACAAGGAATTAATAGAGCAGTCGAATGTGGATGATTTTATAATCAGCAATAAGCTTATTACTATGATTATGGCGCAAATTAGTGAAAATCCGGAAATAAAAAAGCTTTATGACCATCTTTTTCAGGAAGAAGGAAGTGAAATATATTTAAAACCGTGTAACTATTATTTCGAGGATTTTCCAAAGAAAATTGCTTTTATGGATATGATAGTTGCTGCTCAGAAAAGAGATGAAATCTGCCTTGGATTAAGAATAAGCAGTTTTTCCAGGAATCCGGAAGAAAATTTTGGTGTAGTTGTCAATCCTAAGAAGGATGATATATTTGAATTAACAAAAGATGATTATTTGGTAGTTTTAGCAGAAAATGAAGATTAATTTTAAGAAATTATGAATCAGATATGGATTATTTTTGAAATTTACTGTAAATTTAAGCGTAAGTAAAAAAAGTATTACTTTGTACGGGGGTTTTGAGATGTACGAGTATAAGGATGTACGGCAGATAAAAGGTGAAGGAATAAGAAGATGGTTCGCAGATGAAGATCTTGATCTGATTGTCTGGTATGATTATTCTGAAAACATTAAAGGTTTTCAATTGTGCTATGATAAACAATACTCTGAAAGGGCCTTAACCTGGAAAAAAAATGGTCATTTTTCACACAATAAAATTGATGCTGGTGATACCGTCTTTGGTAATAAAAAATCTCCTATACTTGTTGCAGACGGCCTGTTTGATAAAAAAAGAATAGCAGATCTTTTTTTGGAAAAAAGTATGGGAATAGACAAGGACGTAGCAGAGTTTGTTTATAAAAAAATTAGTGAGTATTAAACTGTAAAAATTAAATATGTTTAAGCGTAAATATTTTTAAATTACTACCTCGGTATAATATTATTTTATATTATTTTCTTAGTAAAGGAACTCTGTGAACATCATCTCTATAGTAGTTATTGCAATTGGTTTGTCTATGGATGCATTTTCTGTTTCTGTGACAAATGGATTTATAATAAAAGAAATAAAATTTAAGCATGCATTTAGGATCTCAATTTTTTTTGGCATTTTTCAGGCAATAATGCCTGTGATAGGATGGGCTTCAGGAACTGTATTTCGGTCTTATATAAAAGCATATGATCATTGGATTGCATTCGGACTTCTTATGTTTATTGGTGCTAAAATGATCTATGAATCAAAAATAATAAAAGAGGAAGCAGATAAAAAAACCTGCCTTCATTTTCCAACCCTTTTAATACTGTCTGTTGCAACAAGCATAGATGCTCTTGCTGTTGGACTTACTTATGCATTTTTAGATATCAATATAATTTTACCTTCTATTATTATTGGACTAATTACATTTGTTATTTGTCTGGCAGGTGTATATATAGGAAATAAAGTAGGACATTTTTTTGAAAATAAACTGGAACTAATTGGCGGTATTATTCTGATTTTAATAGGCTTTAAAATACTAATGGAGCACACTGTTTTTAGTTAAGACTATAAATAATGATATGAAACTGATAATTAAATATAAATATAAAAAATTTACAGGTTCAGTCATAATAGAAATAACCAATTCGGATTACATTATTAAACTAAAAGAATTAATTCTTGAACGCGGGGATAAAGGTTTAAAGAATCTCATTAAACAGAATAATGGCCCGTATAGCAATAATATGATTTTAACTTTTAAAAATATTGAGCTGGAAAATATGTTTCATTTGTCAAAATATGGAATTAAAGACGGCGATATTTTAAATCTTTTTTTTACTCCGGATAATATTAAATTAAGTAGTAATAAATTGGATACTAATAATATAGAAAATGTGCAGGGAGAATTGTTAAAATGTTCAAAATGTCACAAGTTATATAAAGATCTCAATATATTAAAATATCATACTGGCAGATTATCAAGGTACGAATGGGTATATGGTATAACTACCTGGTGGAAGTGGACCTGCTTCGGCCAGATAGTTCATACTCCCGAAAAATGTTTTCATCCCAAAGGATGTGCTAATAGTATTTGTCCGGACTGCCGCACAGAATGTGCATGCTTTCAGGCGCGTAAAATTCGTGAGCAAGAGGAGAAGGAGAACCTATAAATTTGAAATAATTTAATAATTCATTATACTTTTTATAAGTCATCAATTAGTAATAGAAGGTTTATAAGAAGAATAATATGGGCATAAAAAAAGTATATGAATTAAAAACTGCTTTGGAAAATTATACAGCAGCTGATGTTTCAAAAGGAACAAAAAACCGTGAAGTATTAAAAAAATTCATATCCCGTGGAGTAAAAGTCTATATAGAAATAATAAAGGAATTGGATGAAGAGAAATAAATAACTAATATTATTTACGTTGAGTAAGTTTTACTCCAAGTGCATCGCGAATTGCTTTGCTCATTTCAAACCATGACGTTGGTTTCATGAAAAATCTTGCAATACCCAGAGATTTTGCTTTTTCCGGATCTATTAGACTGTTATAACCAGTACATAAAATAATTGGCAGGCCTGGTTTAATTTTTAAGGCCTCCTCTGTAAGCTCAATTCCTGTCATTAAAGGCATGGTCTGATCTGTTATAAGCAGATCAATTTTATCCGGATCTTGCTTTATAATATTTAAAGCCTGCTGGCTGCTTGTTGTACTTATTACTTTATAGCCTAATGAACTTAGTATATCATTGCCTAAATCTGCCAATATATCTTCATCATCAACAAAAAGAATATTCTCCGAGCCTGTTAACAATTCTTTTGAACTTTCTGCCTTTATTTCTATATGAGCATCAGTTTGTGGAAAGTAGATTCGGAATGTTGTACCTTTCCCTGGGGAACTGTCTACTACAATATTTCCATTATGTGACTGCACTATTCCAAATACAACGGAAAGTCCCATTCCTGTTCCTTTGCCTACAGGTTTTGTTGTAAAAAAGGGATCGAAAATCTTGTTAATTGTTTCATTTTCTATACCACATCCGGTATCTATAATTTCTAAGATTGAATAAACACCAGGATCTATTTCGCCCAATTTTCCTGTAAAACCTTCATTAACATGTTCTTCATAAAATTGGATAAAAAGAACACCTTTTTGTTTCATTGCATATACTGAATTTGTTGCCAGGTTAAGTATTATTTCATGGATCTTTGTAGAGTCTACTAAAGCAGGCTTTGTTTCCTCTTTTAGTTCTACCTGAAAATTAATAGATGTGGGTATTGAAGCTTTTAAAAATGTAACTGCTTCCTTTATAATAGGAGTCAGAAATATAACTTCCTTTTGCTCTATGTTCTGCCTGGTGAAAGTAAGAATTTGTCTTACAAGGTTTTTTGCCCTGTTAGCAGCTTTTAATATTTGTTTAAAATTATTCTCTAAAATGCTTCCCTTAATTACACTGTCCAGTGATAATTCTGAATACCCAATAATTCCTCCTAAGATATTATTAAAGTCATGTGCAATCCCGCCTGCAAGGTTGCCTATAGCTTCCATTTTTTCGGACTGATGAAGGCGTTCCTCTATTTTAAGCTGTTCAGTAATATTATGGCCCACTGACAGTATTCCTGTAACATTACCATTGCTGTCTATAAGTTTATCAGAATACCATATTATATTGTGCAATTTCCCGCTTTTTGTTATTATTGGATTTATATTTCCCAATTTATTAGAGGTACTAGCTGCTTTTTTAAATAGTTCTTTTATTTTCGACCTATGATTCTTTGGAATAAATGTTTCAAACCAGTTTTTGCCTTTAACTTCATGCTCTTTATAACCTGTAAGTTCCTCCATATATGGATTAATTCGTACTATTTGTCCTTTCGGATTCAGGACTAAAATTATAGCCTGTGCGGTATCTATTATTGCTGTAGCAAAATTGTGCTCTTCTTTAAGCTGTTCTTCTGTATAAATATTTTTAAGTGCAATTGCAGCAAGTTCGCCGAATGCCCCGGCAATAACAGCATCTTTCTCAGTATAATCTTCAGGTTTATTTGCAAGCCCTATTATCCCTGCTGTTTTCCCTCCAACATTCAAAGGTGAAAACAATATGTTCTTTAGTTCTTTATGCCCGGCCGGAATAAATTGAGACCATTTGCTGTTCATAAAATTATTCTCATATACAACCGATCCCAGGCGGTAGGCTTCTGCCTGTAATCCATTGATAGGCATTGGTAGTGAAGGAGCTGTAGGACTGGGCATATCTCCCACTTCAAGAAGGACTATTTCATTCTCGTTCCCGTTATTGCTTAAGAGTGCAACGTAACCGGATTTAGCACCCGTTATGTTTCTGCAGGCGTCAAAAATATGACGCACTATAGTTTTAAAGACTTTTGATTCAAGAACAATTTTTGCACTCTGTAAAAGCATCTTATTCTCAAGGGCCCTCCTCTCACTTTCCTTGAATAGCTGTTTATATATTTCTTTACTTTTTAGTATAACATCTTCTTTTTTCTTTAGATTTGAAATATCAATATTAACTTCAAGGCTGCTTATGATTCTATCATTTTCATTAAAAATAGGATAAATGGTTGATAATGCATGAAAGTATTCACCTGATTTTCTCTTAAATATTGTTTCGCTGCGGTAATATTTATTTCCTTTTTTTAGTGAATTATAGATTGGCCTTATATCTTCCCGGAATTCTGGAGGGCGTAATATTTTAACGGATTTGCCAATAATCTCCTCTTTTTTATATCCAAATATTGCTTCGGAACCAGGACTAAAGTCTGTTATTTTTGCCTCTTTCTCATCAAAATCTGTCATTATAAATGATATATTATCTGCTGCATTATATATTGCTTTAATGAATATTTCCTGTATTTCTGCCCTTTTTTGGTTTGTAATATCACGTGCCAGGGCAATAGACAGCTTTTTCTTTTCTGTAATATCTATAATAACACCTGTTAAACGAATAGGATTTTTTTGATTATCAAACTCAACTGTTTTACCTCGAGATGCTATCCAGATATAATCTCCATTTTTTTTTTGAAGCCTGCATTCTGTTTCATAAATTTTTGTTTTACCAGTTAAATATGAGTTAAGTTCTTCAGTTGTTTTTTGTAAGTCATCCGGATGTACAAACTTTTTTATAGCCTGCATGGTCTCTTTAACTCCTCCGGTATAACCCACATGCTTATCCCAGTGTTTACCACAAGTTAAAGAACCTGTTTTTAGGTTCATTTCCCAGGTGTCTGCAACAGCAGCTTCTAATGCATACTTCTGTTTATTATTGGAATTTTCGAGTTTTTTAATACGATTTTTAAGGGTCTCATTTTCCTTTATTAAATCTTTTAATTTCTTCATTCAGTTTCCCTGAATATAATGATATTAAAGTATCCTGATTATTCTCCACTCATTCTAGTCTATATAATAAATAGTAGTGTTTTGGATTTTCGAAATCAAGGGGAAATTATTAAATTCTAATACTAAGAATGTCGCATTTTAGCAATTTTGCGAAACGCTTCTCATTTTTGCATATAAATGCGTTAGTTTTTTGTTTTAACTTCGATAAAACCGGCAAAATTCAATTTGGCATATAAATTGCAATATAAATTATATAAGCATTTGGAGGTGTACTATGTTGAATAGAAGTAAGAAAAGATTTTGTCTGGCCGTATTAATTATCTTAATGATTTTTCCTGTTTATTCTGAAGGATTGCAAAAAATAGCGATCCTGGATTTCAATCTGGATGAAGTTACAGATAATGAGATGAAAATATATGTTTATCTGTTAACTCAAGCTTTATATAATTCGGGAACAGTCGTGATTTTAGATACCAATGAGCAGAATAGAATTATTCAAGAGAAAAATCTATCTTTGAATTCTATGGATTATAATAGAACTATTGCTGTAATCGGAGAAGAATTATCTGTAGATTCTGTGATTACCGGATCTATTATCCGCATTGAAAATAGGTATGCTATTACAGCGAAAATGATAAATACCAAAACATCTGAAGTAGTAAGTTCAACTACAATGGTTTATTCAAATTATGATGATCTGTTAATTAATGTGGAAGATATTGCAGATATTCTTGCAGGAAGATTAAAAGATGTTACAATTGATGGCCAGGAGGTTCTTATGCAAGAAAGCGATATAGAAGATACAAATGAGAATTGGATCTCAATAGATGAGGGAGAAGCTGTAAATGAAAGCAGAGATGAAGAATGGAAAAATAAGGAGCCGGATGGGAAAAAAAGATACTTTGGTGTTTTTATTGGCGGGCCTGGAATCTTAGGCATTCAACTGGAAATTGATAAATTCTATGCATTTGTAAGTGGTTCTGTTATGCTTCCTCTTTTATTGGAAGAACAGATGTATGTTTTTGGTGCAGGAATTGGCCCGAGTTTTTATATAAATCGAAATAAAACATGGAAATTTGATTTATTCTTATCGGCAACATTGGATATTTATGAAGAGTATTTTGATTATTGGGACGGTGATGAATATCAATTTAACAGTTATCAAAGTATGAATTTAGGCCTTGGCCTTGGATTTGGTTTTCATTATAATAATCCTAACGGTTTCACGCTTGCGTTTAAGGCTCCTTTTGCCGGAGCATATTTTAACCTAATAGATCCTGATACTCGTGATGAATATTATTATGAAGATGATTTTGGTATGTATTACCTTTCATTTTTAGGTGGAATTCCATGTGTTAGTGTCGGGTACAGGTTCTAATTGTAATATTGGTGTCGCATTTTTACAATTATTAAGTATATTTTATACTAAAATATTATTGGAAACTATTATGGCTATTAAATTGCACAGACCGGAAGGAATAATCTCGCAATATGTAAAATGCTTTTTTATGCAGGTAATTTTAAAAGTAAGGTATTAATAATAGAGGATTTTATCCATCAAAGGATTATAAATAGTAAAATTGAAAATGATCACCGGATTATCGAGGGAATTAAGCAGTTAACATTAAGCGGAGGACAGAAAAATATTGATGCAGAAAACAGAGGATTCTTTGCATTAATACAGGATTCTGAAGGAAACAGGGTTGGGCTGTATTCAGCTAAAAATAGTTTTTAGAATTTAACGGCGCAGGTATTCCTGCGCTTTTTTTATTAATAAATGTTCAATTCAAAAATATTCATAATAATTACTTCCTAAGGATAATAAAAAATGTGATAATAAAACCCATGAGATTTTTCACTTTTACTTTAATGGTAGAATGTAAAAAGTGCGGGCAGTCAATACCAGTAAACGGCCCATTGCGTAAAATAATTTGTAACCATTGCTTAAATGAGATGAAACTTGAGCCAAGAAAATGGACAGAGCAGATTGCCTGGACTGCAATGAGAAACGGAAATCTGCTCCGGTTAAGTTCCTATAATTGCACTGGAGTAAAGACAAAACATTCTTTATGCCCACAATGTGAAAATGAAATTCCCTTCTATAAAGAGCTTCTTGGCAAGGATACTGTAATAAGTTGTCCTAATTGTGCAGAGGAAGTAGAAACGTTTCCTGCACCGGACTGGTTAAAAGAAGAATTAAACATGATTTTGCAGGTAATTAGTACGGAACGGGAATCAGGAATACCACAAAAAGCTTCTGTATTACAAACAGATGAGCAAATAATTAAGCCAATCCTGTTCTCATGTCCGGGCTGCGGAGCTACACTTAGAATCCTTTCTGATGCTGCCCGATTGGTACCATGCGAACATTGCAAGTCGGAAGTTTACCTCCCGGATGCTATATGGAAACGTCTTCACCCTGCTAAAATAGTGATCCCATGGACAATTATATATGAAGGAAGAAAAGTTTTTAATAAAAATTGCCCGTCAGCTGATTTATTAATGTAAAAGGATTGTAACAGTTTACCCTAATTCTTAAGAAGTAAAAAATCACTAATTGGCACTAAAATAGGGAGATTAGATTAGGGAAAATTAGTGGTTAATTTAAAGCGGAGGTGAATTGTTACAAAGAATTTTCTTATATTTATAAGAGATTTGAAAGATAAGCTTATCATTTATAAAACACACCATTTATCTACTTGGCTTTTACAGAAAAGCAGGTTTTGAAGTAATCGGAATATTGCCCGATGCAAATGGATTCGGTAAGCCGGATATTTATATGGCGAAGAGAATTGCAGGAGTCAGTTTTAAAATATTATAACAGCTGAATACCTTAATCTTCCAGTTTCCAGTGAATAGGAATCCGTACAATTACAGGGACAGGCTTTCCATCAATATAAGCCGGTGTAAATCTGGCGCCTTCAAACACTTCTATTGTAGCTTCATCAAAACCATATCCTGCTTCTTCAATTATTGTACAGTTCATAACTTCACCTTGTTCATTAAGTAGTAATTCAACAACTACTGTTGCTTCTGTAATATCGTTTCTGCGTGCTGCACGCGGAAAGATAAAGTCCGGCTTTTCTATAAGTGAAGGTTTTATTTGAACCATACTTAACGGATAATATTCATATGTTGTTTCTGTATTAGTTGTAATTATAGTATCGTTTGTATTTTCTCCTGAACCATTCTCCAATTCTGTATCTTCTGTATCACTAATATTTGCTACTAAAAAGTTTTCCTGTTCAGTTTCTTGTTTGTTGATTATTGGGTTTTCTTCGGTGATAGATTTAAAAGGTTCTTCTTCAGGCTGATTATTTAAGAGTACTGCATTAATGCTTATATACTGGTATGGATCAACTTTCTCCTCAATAAAATTATTGTTTAATGGCAGAATGACAAAAAGAAAAAAAACATGAGGTATAATAGAAATGATAACTGCTATATTGATTTTTTTCATCGATCTATATCTTCTCTGTCTGTTAAAAGAATGATATTGCTAATTTCTGATTCCTGAATAATCTGCAGTACATTGCTTATATGTTCATAATCTGTATCTTTATCCGCATAAATACCAATACTCGAAATGTCTTTTTTAGAAACAAGAAGTGATTGCAATTGGTTTATATTAACTTTATTTACTGTATTATCAGCTGTAAATATATCTCCATTACTCATTACCGTAAGCATAAATAATTCTTCAGGATATGCTTTTATAGAATAATTAAAGGTTGGAAGGATAACTTCATTTTCAGATTTTACATTTACAATAATAATTAGAAAAATAAGCAGAAGAAAAGCAATATCCGACATGGCAATTAAGACTACAGGCTTTTTTCGTTTCTTTAATAATATCTTCATAATTCCCCGGTGATTTTTATTGGAACCGGATTTGTGTTTTCGAAAGTTAAGGAAAATGAAGTGCCGCCGGATAATTTGGCTGTTTCTAAAACATAAAGTACTTCCTGATACTTTATTCCGGGATTTGCATTTATTATTATTGTTTTTGGCTCTGTAGATTTAAGTTTTTCATAGATTACAGAATCAATTGCATCTTTAAAAATTAATTCGCCATCTATTAAATAGTTGTCCTTTTCAGTAATATCAATATATAAAACTTCCTTAAGTAGGACAGTTTCCGGTTCTTTATCCGGGAATATAAGATCTAAACCAAACTCTGTCATAAAAACTGCTGCAATTAAAAAGAAAATAATCAGCAGGAATGATATATCTGTCATGGCTCCGGATAGATCTGCTGTATTTTTTTTATAAGATATTTTGATTTTCATTTTGTATAAAGCTTGCGTATTGTATTTGATGCTTTTTCTTCTATAGTATGTGCCCTTGATTTAAAGTAAAAACTGAAAACTCGTTCTGTAGACATGCATATAACCGCAACTATAAGCCCAAAACCTGTTGTAACTAATGCCTCTGAAATGCCGCTTGCAACATGATTAATAGAAATTTTATCCAGCACAGCAATAGTCTGGAATGATGCAATCATACCGGATACAGTGCCAATAAAACCTAGTAATGGGGCTATTGCAGAGATTGCAGATAAAATTTCTATATTTTTCTGAATTCTGTCAAATATTAACTGTAACTCATCTTCCAGAATCTTATTAAAATCGTTTTTTTCCAGAGTGAAAATAGATGTATCAATATTATTAAAACCGGAAATGTCATTTTTTTTATCCAGGAACGGAAGCAATAATTTTGTCTTTTCCTGAAAAATGATTAGGCCAATTATTCGTTCTATAATTATTGCAACAGCTATAATTGACAGGATTAGAATCGGCCACATAAAAGGCCCGCCTGCAATAAAAATATTTAAGATGCTCATAATGGATTTATCATACCTTTAATATCATTTTTTGTGTATATATTTTTATTTGATTTTGTTAATCTTTAATTAATTTATTTTATACAAATATATAGCGCCTTTTAAAATTATTGTCAGAGGAAGTATATATGCTTATCATCGTTTCTGGTTACTGGGCTCTTATCAGGTAAAATGTAAATTCCGGCTCAGAATTTTCTGTTTCATGGGGCATTAACTGAATACGATTGTCATTTATCAGAATAATAAGAATTTTGTCACCATATTCATCAGTTCCATCGTTACCTATATCCTGAAGAACTATCCTGTTACCTTCTGTAGAAATAATTGTTATTTTTGTGGATTCTGACGCAGAATCCACCATACTGTTCATACTCATGAGCATCTCATTTTCAGTAAATTCAAACACCATACTTGCAAACATCTCTACCATTATCTCTTCCATTCCAGGTGAATCCTGGATTATGCCCTGATATTCTTCCGAGTTTATGAAAGCTTCAACATCAAAATTCCATAGTCCAATTATTTTAGTTTTATAGAGATCAGGAAAAAGATTTACATCAGAAAAAGTATTCTGTGCAAAAAGTGTCAATAATATAAATAGTATTATAATTATTTTTTTATTCATTTTAATATCCTAATGTCTAGTAAAATAGCTCGAATTATTCCAAAAATCAAGTTCTATTATAATTTTATAATTTTAATATCATTGTTATCTCCAAGTACAGCTTTTATTCTACTGCTCTTGCCTATTTTTCCGGAGATTAATTCCTGGGATATTACATTTTCGAGCCGTTTTTCTATTTCCCTTTTTAGAGGCCTTGCTCCGAATGTTTCTGAATAGCCGTTTTCAACTAAAAAATCTTTGACATTATCCTCTACAGTTAATTCAATATTATGTTCTTTTAGGCCATCTGCTAATTTGTGGAGCTCGAGTTCTACTATTTCCTTTAAATGCTTTTTTGAAAGAGGGTGGAAGACTATCAAATCATCCAGCCTGTTAATAAACTCCGGCTTAAAGACCTTTTTTACCTCTGCCATTACAGCTTTCTTTGTAACTTCGTATCCCTGCTCACCGTTTGCATGCACAAAACCAATGTTCTTAAATTCCTTTGAAAGTAAAGGGCTTCCAATATTGGATGTACCTATAATTAAAGTATTAATAAATGATACTTCCAGTCCCTGGCCGTCTGTTAGTTTTCCTTCGTCTAAAATTTGCAGCAATAAATTGTAGATATCCGGGTGAGCTTTTTCTATTTCGTCCAGCAGAATTACAGAATACGGATTTCTTCTTACCATTTCTGTAAGTTGTCCTCCCTCACCATAGCCAACATATCCCGGAGGTGCGCCAATCATTCTGGAGACCGTATGCTTTTCCTGATATTCGGACATATCTATCCGGATTATCTTGCTTTCGCTGTCCATTAAAAACGCAGCAAGTGCTTTTGCCAATTCTGTTTTTCCGACGCCCGTGGGGCCAAGGAAGAGAAAACTTCCAATTGGCCTCTTCCGAATTTTGATTCTTGCTCTATTGCGCCTTATTGCATTGCAAACCGCAGAAACAGCCTGTTCTTGTGAAATAATTCTCTTATGAATGTTCTCCTCCATTTTAAGAAGTTTCTCTGCTTCATTTTCTACAAGCCGCTTTAAAGGTATGCCTGTTAAATCTGATATTACCTTTGCAATGTCATCTTCTTCTACTTTTATCTCCTTTTTTGTGCGTTCTTTCTGCCACTTCTTTGTACTCGCTTTAATTTCATCATCAAATACAAGTATTTTCTGCTGGAGTTCTGCTACGGTTTTAAAGTCCTTTTTATTAAATGCTTCTGTCTGAAGTTTTTCAAGTTTCTGTTTTTCAGATTCTGCTTTCTGCAGGTCCGGAGGAATATATATCTGTGAGAGGTGTTTCCTGGCTCCTGCTTCATCAATAATATCTATTGCTTTGTCTGGCAAATAACGTTCAGAAATGTATCTGTCTGATAATTTAACAGCAGATTCTATTGCTGCAGCTGTATAAATTACAGAATGATGTTTCTGATATGTATCTTTGATTCCGTGCATAATATCGATTGCTTCATCTATAGAAGGTTCTTCTACTATTAAAATCTGCAGCCGTCTGGCCAGTGCTTTATCCTTTTCTATATATCTTTTAAATTCTTCCGGAGTTGTTGCTCCAATGCACTGGAGCTGACCGCGAGCCAGTGCCGGCTTTAGCATATTGGATGCTATTGAACTTTCGCCGGTATTTTGTGAGGAAGTAACCGTATGAAACTCGTCAATAAATAAAATAATAGAGCCGGATGCTGCAATAACTTCTTCTCTTATCGATTTAATTCTTTCTTCGTATTCACCTTTAAACTTAGCTCCTGCAGCTACTTCGTTCATATCAAGGAGCAGCACCTTTTTATTAAACAGTGTTTCCGGAACTTCCGCGTCCACTATTCTCTGAGCAAGTCCTTCTATAAGTACCGTTTTACCCACTCCCGGCGGGCCTATCAAAATGGGATTATTCTTTTTCCTTCTTGCAAGAATGTGAATAATCTGCATTAATTCGTCCTTTCTTCCGATTACAGGATCGAGCTCACCATTTCTTGCAAGTGCTGTAAGATCTGTTGTATATAAATTTAGGACATCCTCCTTGCTCTCTGCCTTGCGATCCTCTACTTTTCGCCCCTTTTGCATTGATATATATGCATTTTTTAATTCTTCTTTAGAGAGGTCCAATTTTTTTAGAATTTTGCTTATATCATCCAATTGGTCATCAAACATTGCAATAAAAAGAACGCTTGCGCTTATGTATTTATCTCCCAGTTCTTTGGAAAGATTTAAGGCAGAATTAAAAAGCAATTCTACTTCCCGGGATACAGTAATGTTGAACGCGCCTTTTGGAACAGGTGCCTGTGGATCGTCTACTTCCTGTCTGGAAAATATTTCTGACAGTATTTTGTTCCTTAAATAATCTGAGTTGAGCTTTAGCTCTTCAAAAAGGTGAATCACAGCAGAATCTACCTGTTCTATAAGCCCGAGCAGAATATAATCCGGAATTAGAACATATTTCCTCATATTAACCATTTCTTTTATACCTATATTGATTGCCTGAATGCTTTTTTCTGTAAAATGAAAAATGTATTTTTGAAACAGATTTACCATAATTTATTTCACCTATTCTGTTTAAAATTATAATTAATATTATATAATACTAAAGAATATTTCCCCAGTTTCCTATTATTGTTTTTTCTTTTAAACTATTCTTAAGTAAGTTAAGGAATTCTTTTCTTGGGATTTCTTTTGCCCCAAGTGTTTCTAAGTGTGGTGTTTCAACCTGGCAGTCTATAAATGAGTAGCCTTTTTTCTGTAAAACATTAGTTAATGTAATAAATCCTGCTTTAGAAGCATTGGAGGCCTTTGAAAACATCGATTCTCCGCAAAAGCAGTTTCCAATTGAAATTCCGTATAATCCACCGACCAGCTTATTGTCCTGCCAAACTTCTACAGAGTGAGCATATCCCAGCTCATGTAATTTTGTATAAGCATTTATCATGTTTTTTGTAATCCATGTTCCCTTCTGGTCTCTTCTATATGCTTCGCTGCATTCTGATATTATTGCTCTAAAGTCTTTATCGACTGTAATATTAAACAGAGCGTTTTCAGATATTTTTTTCATTATTTTTTTCATTGATTTTGATATATGAAGGTTCTCCGGAATTAAAACAAATCTTGGGTCCGGACTCCACCAAAGTATTGGTTCATGTTCTGAGAACCATGGAAAAATGCCCTGTTTGTAAGCAGATAAAAGTATTCCCGGTGATAAGTTTCCTCCTATTGCAAGTATTCCGTCCGGATTTGAAAATTTTACATCAGGAAATTCAAAATATTCTGTTTCTGATAAATAAGGGAAGTTATTATTATATAAAGAATCTTTCTGCATGCCTATTACTAATTTACAATTTTGATTATTACATCATTTTCCTGGATAATAGCTTTTGCTTTTCCGCCTTTAGATAGTTCCCCGAATAATACTGAATCCACAAAAAATGTTTTTATTTTTTCCTGAACAAGCCTTTTAATATTTCTTGCTCCGAATTCTATTGAATAACCTTTTTTCGCAAGCCAGATTCTACAGTTTTTAGAAACATCGAGAGAAATGTTTTTTTCTTTTAACTGTACTAAGAATTCTTTTATTTCCTTGTTTACTATCCGGAGAATAATCTGTTCGTTAAGATGAATAAAAGTTACGATCTTATCCAGTCTATTTCTAAACTCCGGCGTAAAAATACGTTCTACTGCATCATTAACTGCCTGATCAGAAATTTTATAATCTCCGAATCCAATTAAAGGCTTGCCAATCTCTCTTGCTCCTGCATTTGATGTCATAATGATAATTACATTTCTAAAGTCTGCTTTTCTGCCGGTATTGTCTGTAAGAGTTGCATAATCCATTACCTGTAAAAGTATATTAAATACATCCTGATGAGCTTTTTCAATTTCATCAAGTAAAAGAACCGAATGCGGATTTTTTCTAATTACATCTGTTAAAAGTCCGCCTTCTTCATATCCAACATAACCCGGGGGTGATCCAATTAGCCTTGCAACTGTATGTTTTTCCTGATATTCGCTCATATCAAACCTATGCATGGGTATTCCAAGTGTTGCTGCAAGCTGTTTTGCAAGCTCTGTTTTACCTACACCAGTTGGGCCTACAAAAAGGAATGATGCAACAGGCTTATTTGAATCATGAAAACCGGCACGTGAGCGCTTTACAGCAGCTACAACATCAATTATTGCATTATCCTGTCCAAATACATTGTCTTTTAATTCTACGTCAAGGTTCTTTAATTTATCTATCTCGGATAAAGTAATACTTTTTTCCGGAATTTTAGCTATTTTGGCAACAACTTTCTCAATTTCCTTTTCTGTAATTATTTCATTTCGCAGATTTTCCTCTTTTTTCCTAAAATTAATAATTCTGATATAGGCTCCTGCTTCATCTATTACATCTATAGCTTTATCAGGGAGATGACGGTCATTTATATACTGATCCGAAAGATCTACTGCAGCATTAAGGGCTTCTTCCGAATACGTAACATTATGATAACTTTCATATCTTTCTTTTAGTCCGTTTAATATTTCTAAGGTTTCTTCACGAGTAGGTTCAGGTACTTCTATTTTCTGAAAACGCCGTGCAAGAGCATGGTCCTTATCAAAGTATTTTTTATATTCATCATAAGTTGTTGAACCGCTGCATCTTAGTTTACCGGAAGCAATTGCAGGTTTTAGGAGATTCGATGCATCCATAGATCCGCCGGATACTGCTCCCGCTCCTACGATTGTGTGTATTTCATCTATAAAAAGGATTACATTCTTTTTCTGCTTTAATTCTGAAATTATCTTTTTTATTCTTTCTTCAAAATCGCCTCTGTATCTTGTACCTGCAATAACAGATCCAATATCAAGAGAGTATATTTCAAAGCCTATTAATAGCTGCGGCACTCTGTCTTCTGAAATCATCTGAGCAAGGCCTTCTGCAATTGCGGTTTTACCGACCCCCGGATCACCTACTAAAACAGGATTGTTCTTTATCCTTCTACAGAGAATCTGAAGTGTCCTTTCTAAAATATTTTCTCGCCCTATAAACGGATCGAGCTTTCCCTCAAATGCTTCTTTTGTTAAATTTCTTGTAAATGCTTCTAAATATTTAAATTTCTCTTTTTTACGAGTTTCTGGTTTTTCATCTATTTCTTCAAAATCATTGTCATATAAGTCCGGGGATGAGATCCCATGTGAAACAGCTTCTAAAAGGTGTAGTTTTTTTATTCCTGCTTGTTTTAGTGAATAAGCGCCATACGATTGTTTTTCATCATATATTGATACAAGAATATCTCCGATGTCGACTTCGCCTTTTTGAGCTGATTCAGTGTGAAAAATGGCGCGTTCAAGTATACTGTTAAAGCCAAGGGATTGAACTGGTTCTCTTCCGGTTACAATTGGAGTATTCTTTTTTAAATATTCTTCTAATTCTTTTTTAATTTTATCAGGATTCGCACCGCAATATAAAATAATTTCCTTGCTTACATCATAATGCATGGCAGCATATAAAACATGGTCTGCTGTTAAATATTCATGATTTTCCTGTTTAGCAAAAAGAAAAGCAGCATTTAGAACTTCCTGAACATCGTCACTAATTTTCATTTTTTACCCTATATACTTTCATATGTGCATTTTAGCGGGAACTCTTTAGATTTTGACATCTGGTTTATGAGTGAGACTTTTGTTTTAGCTATATCATATGTATATACTCCAACCATCCCTTTCCCCTTTTTATGTACATCGAGCATAATTTTTGTAGCGTCTTCAATATTTTTGTGAAAGACTTTTATTAAAACTTCTATAACAAAATCCATAGTAGTATAATGGTCATTGTGAAGAATTACTCTATACATGTCCGGTTCTTTTAATTGATCTTCGATTTTTTCTTTTATTTCACCATCAAAAAAATCATCATTATCCGGAATATCTTCCATTATTATCTCCAAAAGGTTGTTTTTTATAGTATACTATAAAGCAGTAATTTATGCGAATATATTTATTGGCGCTTTTAAATACTTATCTTATAATACCATTGTACGAAATATTTATATGAAATGGCAAGTGGTATTTTCATTAAGCTATTTGCTATATTAAAAATTTCCTACATAGATTTAAAATTTTTACAATTCAAAAACTTATATAGTTTCAAGTTTATTCCGAGAATTTACTTATATGCTAGAAATAAAGAGCAGAAATCAATATAAAATAAGAAATACTCTAAACGAATTGAAAAATAATTTTTATGATAATTTTGATAAAGCATGGTTTTACCTTGTAATTGATGGTCTCCCAATAGATTTAAAGAATATAAAAGCAATAAAGGAATTGTTTATAGAATATGTTTTTTTTGATGACATGAACGAGTTATTTCAGTTAATTTTAAAATTAGAATATTTTATACAGCATGTTAGAAAATATTTACTCCCTGTAATAAAAGAAAAACTTAGAATTTCTCATTTACACCCAAATCTGCTTGTTAAGGACAAAAATCTGTATATTAAACGTAGTCTTATTTCTTATGTATTACCATTTAATCTCGACAGACTTAATCAATTAAAAGTCAAATTAAAAGACTATGCTCTGGAATCTTCTTTGAATTAAATTATTATTTTCCATTTAAAACCTTCATAATTATTTTTGATAATTCAGATTTCCTGTAGGGTTTTTGGATAAAACCCTTTATCCCTAAATTAAAAATATTTTCTGTATTAATATTATAACCGGATGAGAAAATAGCTGCAATCTCAGGATTTATCTTTTTCATTTCTAAAAATATATCCTTGCCTCCCATTTTCGGCATTATCATATCAATTATAACAATGTCGTATGAATTATTTTCATAGTTTTTTAAAGCATCTTTACCATTATAACAAATATCAATTGTATATCCGAGGTTTGTTAACATTTCAGATGCCATGTTACAAATTAGAATTTCATCATCAATAAATAGTATATTGGCTGTACCTTTGCTAATATTCACGGTCTTTTCTTTTTTATCATATCCAGTAGTATCTAATGATGCTAATGGAAGATAAATATTAAAAGTAGTTCCTTGTTGTTCTGAAATCACTTTGATTGCACCTTTATGTGATTTTATAGTACCATAAACAGCAGCAAGCCCCATACCTATTCCTTTTTTCTTTGTAGTAAAAAAGGGTTCAAAAATGTGTTTCTGTGTTTCCGGAGCTATTCCTGTACCTGTATCTGAGACGGAAATAATAAGGTATTCTCCCGGTTCAATTTCAAAGGGGTTATTGAGGCAGAAATCTTTGTTTAGCATCGTAGTATCTGTAGAAAAAATAAGTTCTCCGCTGTCAAAGATTGCATCACGTGCATTTAGTGCAAGGTTTAGAAGCATGTTCTGGAGCTGGGTAGGATCTCCTATTGTACAGGATGGATTTGCAATTAATTTATGCTTAATAATTATACGCTTGTCTATTGTATGTGTTAATAATGAAATAACTTCAATAATAGTCAGATGAATATCTACAGGAACAGAGATGTACTTTCCTTTTCTTGCGAATGCAAGAAGTTGGTTTGTTAAATCCGCAGAACGTTTGGAAGCAATAAGAATATTTTCTGCATATTGTCTTAACTGTTTATTATTACCAACCTCCTCCCGGAGCAGGTCTGCAAATCCTACAATTGCTGCGAGCTGGTTGTTAAAATCATGTGCAATTCCTCCTGCAAGTTGTCCAATTGCCTGCATTTTTTCAGACTGGCGAAGTTGTTCTTCCATATTTTTTAACTCTGTAATATTCTGGACCACATTTAATATTCTGTTTATGTTTCCATGTTCATCTTTTAATGGTACTGTCTGATAGAATAGATATTTATCCTTTATCTTAAGTTCAAAAGTAGTTCTTTCACCATTAAATGTTTTTTCAAATTGTTCTTTTATATATTTTGTATTTGTATCCTGTAATTCTTCAATTGTCTGTCCTGTTAAATCTTCTGATTTTATCCCTCGCTCTTCAAATGGTTCACCAGCTATAAATTCAAAGATATATCCCTTTTTAATTATAGAAATAAATGAATTGGGCAGGTTCTCTGCTATTGTTCTTAATAATAACTCATTTTCCTTTAATATGATTTCTGCATTTTTTCGTTCTGTAATATCCCTTGCATATTCGGAGAATCCAATGACTTTGTTGTTTTCTTTAATAGGGAAATAGGATATTTCAAAATGCTGTATATTGCTTTCTTCAAATTCGTGTGTGTAATCTACACTAAATTTTTCACCATTAAGAACACGTTTGTGAAGTTTATCCCACCAATCTACTATTTTTTTATCTTTTAATAACTTGTGAGGTTTTAGTCCCTGTTTCATTTCTATACCAAAAGCTGCTTTCATAACTTTTGCATATGAAGAGTTCCACAAAATAGGTTCTGCATTTTTATCTGATATGAGTATAAATTCATCTGTATTTTCTATAAGTGCATGCAGGTTAATATATGTGGACTTTAATTTATCTTCTGCTTTTTTTCTTTCTAAAAGGTTCATTATCATATTTGCAGTAAATCTAAGTAAAGAAATAAGCTCTTTAGACCATTCCTTATTTTCGTTTATTCTACCATAAAGGCCCAATGCTCCATAAAGTCCTTCTCGGGAAATCATAGGAACAAAAATCAGGGGCCGGAATCCGAATTTTATGCTCCACGCTCTTTCTTTTTTTGCTTTTATCTCAGGAAGATCATCCATACTGCTTATTACAACATTCATATATTTTTTAAGCTTTTTTATGTAGTATCCAAAAGAAGAAGAGGGAATATTCTGTAATTGATTTTTTTGAGATTCAGACTTTAATTTACACCACTCATGAATGTTGGTTACATACTTAAGGTCATTTGAAAATATAAAAATTGAGCTTCGTACAGTATTTGTATTTTTACAAAGTTCCTCTAAAGCTTTATTAAGTCCTTCATCTATTTCGTCACTCTGGAGCTTAACAAATTGTGCGGATATGTTGTATATAACTTCTTCGAATTCCATACGCTTTGGCTGCACTGTTTTTTCCTAAAGGATATATTTTAATTAAAATTTATTCCATTTAATAATCTTGCACGTTCAAATACTTTTTCTACTTTTTCTTTATCATAAGAATTAATTAACTTTTTTATATTTTTCTCATAAATTCTTAGCATTTTTTTTCTATATTCTTTATCTGTATATAATCTGCGGATATTGTTAATTTGTTTTGAGAAAAAATTGTTTGTATTTTCTTTCTTTAAAAGAAAATTGTCTGCATTCTGGAATTCTTCACCAATTACAATATTTGAGAATAATTTTCTTGTTTTACTATCTTCTTTTGATCTGGATTCTTTAAGTTTTCTCTGGCTTTCCGGATCATAATATTCCTCTAAAATATCAGACATAGATTCACGGACTGTTTCATCATGGCAGTGCTCTATTCCTCTTATGTGTATGTATAGAAAAATATGCGCATATTCTGCCGGATATTCAAGATCATCACATATTGCCCGAATTTTTAAACCGTGTTCAAAGTGTTTTGAATGTAATTCAGCATAATTCATATTATCCATCATTCCCCCCCCCTTATTAGAAATATAGATATTGTATTTATACACAGATATTTAATTTTTGTCAATACATAATTTAAAATAATTATAAGTATAGTATAAAAATAAATGGTAGGATTATAGTAATTGGAGATATTTGTACCTCCAAGGCATAATAGTAATGCAAAGTAAATTTGATTATTCATGTTTTTCCACCTAATCTTAAAATTAGTGACAATATATCACCAAAATTAGTTTAATTTCCTTTTATCAGGCAAATAGCCACAGTAAGCATTATGCATAAGGCAATACTGCATCTTACCTTTTTCTTGTTATAAAAAAGTATTCTATATAAATTAAAGATCATGCAAACAAATATTATCTATTGTGATATACTTAATTTAGTTAAATCAAAAATAAAAGGACGAGTAAAATGAAAAGAATTACTATAATAATGCTATGTTTTTTTGTTTCTTTTGCTATTGCGTCTGTATATTCACAAAATGACAATGACAATGACAATAACAACAACAATAATAATGGCAGAGACATGATTATATCATTAGGATATGGACTTAATTATTTTACAAGTAATATTGAAGGTTTCACCAGAAATGAATTAAAACAATCTGCAAGTGGTATATATGTATCTATGTTAAGGAAAAAAAGTAACAGTGGATTGGGTTTTTATACAAACTTCTATATATCATTTTTACCAATTTCAATTGAATATAATGGAGTAGAATTAGAACGAATAGATTATACACCAATGATTCTTATGTCTGATCTTATAGGCGTTGGGGGCGTAGTTAAACTATCTAATAGACTCGGTTTATTGATTGGGGCTGGGTTCCATAGTATGATTACTATACTTGAGTATAGGGGAAATGATTATATTAGTGATTATGCCTCGGTTTCAAATTTTTCTTATGGGCTTGGTATTTCTGCAGGCTTAAATATATATCTTACTGAACAAATTGCAGTGCTGGCAGGCTGCGAATTTGCTTATGATTTTATGGGTTTTTCTTTTGGAGATGTAACTAGTTCAGAAGATATCTTCACTACTTCCACAAATATTGTAGTATACGGATTTGTGGGACTTTCTTTTAAACTATAAAAAATAATCTAATATTAAAAATTTTTGGTAAAAATTTCTCTTAATTTAGTCATTGCTTTATCTACAGTAAGGTTTCCAAGTTCCCGTGCTTTTTTATAATGTTCCGGGCAGAACCAGCGTGCATAAGGCGGATGTCCTACCATGCCAGGTTCTTCCATTTTTTTATCCCACTCAATGTCTGACTGCCGCTTACAAAAATAAATAAGCCCACAGTCTCCTTTTGTAAAATCAAAATCATTATCACAAATATCACAAATTGGCGGCCTCATATTCACTCCTTAATTTCTATCAGTCTACTGCTCCTGCTTCTATTAGCAGGTCTGCAATTTCATTATACCTGTAATAATTTGCCATTCTTAATGCAGTATTACCCTCGGAATCAGGTTCATAAAGGTATGCATTTGGTTCTGCACCTTTTTCTAGAAGATATTTCACTAAAAGAATATGCCCGTATTTGGCTGCATACATTAAACAGGTCCAGCCCTCCTCATTCTGAACATTATAATCAACATATTTTTCAGATTCTCCAAATATACGGATTATCTTATAATAAGGATTTTCCTCACTTTTTAAGTTTGAGTATTTTAAATTCTTGGCAGCAAGCAGAATTGCGGAATTACCGAAATAGCTTTTTATATTTAAATCTGCTCTTTTTCTTACTAAATACGCAGTAATATCAATATTACCGTGCATCGCTGCATACATTAAAGCAGAGAAATTATCATTATCCACAGCATTAATATCAGCACCGGATTCAACGAGTAAAGCAACCAGCTCATAAGATTCGTTGTCTGCAGCTATACCGAGCATGGGCCTTTCATCAGAAATCTGTTCACGTACATTTATATCAGCTCCATACTCAATTAAAAGTTCAACTATATCTATATTCCCGGTTTCTACAGCATCATTTATTGGGAGATAATAGTAATCATCCTCATCCGGATTTAATTGAATACCGGACTGGACAAATAATTCTATTGCATCCAAATTGATTCTTCCTATCTGTTCAACAAAACTTTCTTTAGTATAGGCGATTCCCAACTCGAGTAAATCATATTTATCAGGGTTTATATTTCTTAGTTCATTTAAATATATTTCCATAAGCCTTGTGTTTTCGATTAGCTGGGCTGTATTTAAAGCTGATTCTCCGTCCGGATTTATTGCATTAATGTCTCCGCCTTTTTCAAGAATTTCCAGTACGAGATCTATTTTACTCCGCTTTGTAGCTTCTACTAATGATAAAGCATGCCCGGGATACAATAATTTATTAAGTGAGTTGATTATCATTTCTCTTGGATATGAATCTTTTGTAATAATAAAAAAAAGCAGTATAAAAATAAACGTATAAGCCATTATATTGATTATTAACTTAACAAAATAATTTTTAATTGTATCCAAAACACTAATTTTCATGATTACCTTCTGAACTAAATAACATATTGGCTGAATAATAATTCCATAAATTGAATATGTAATTAAGGATACAATAATTATTGTAAAGTTATCTAATTCATAGTCGCCTAATATTCCGGAGGCTATATAAATGATATTAAAGCAGTCTCCATCTGAGCATGAGGTGGGAATGATATTTTTTGTAATTTCTGTGTATCCTATTGGTATGATGATAGGCTTTATAAACTCTGCAAGGTTAATATATCCCCAGATACCCAGTATAAAAAGGAAAAAGCCGGAGCAAAAGAGTAAGGATGTGTTTTTACTGAAAAAGGTTTTTCATGCTCAATTAAAGAAATTACAAAAGGTGCTGCAAGACATGCGGCAGCAATAAGTGTCCATATCGGCCTGGCTACATAACTGAAGAATATAACAGTTAAAGTGGTTGTCACTATAATTATTGATAAAATAATTATACTTTTTAATTTCTTTTTATCCTTTAAACTTTTATTATTATCAGAAGACATATTTACTTCCTTTAAAAAATAATTAAATACTAAGCCTTTTTAGTATTCTATAAACAAGAAACGTTATCCATCTGGATGGAACCTTCTTCTGGCCGAATTCCCATTCTTTGCTTGCCCTGTAAATTGACTCTGCAGTGTATAATCCGGTTTCATCCTTTTTGTCTGTTATGATTTTAAGCATTTCCTTAAAGCGTTTATCATTTTTAACCCATTTAAAATAGCTTAAAACTTCTATAACGTGAAGAATATCATACCACATTAAAGGCGCTTTTAGTTTTTTAAAATCTGTGCCCATTCCAAAAAGATAGGGCTTCTGTTTTTTTCTTGTTTCCCATAAATGCAGCATGCAGTCTGTTCCAATGCGGCTTTCCTCACTGTTAATATATTCATCACTGTACGCAAGTACTTTTAGCATTTGAAGAGTTGCATATGGGCATGGGTCTGTTTTTTTTCCTGGCCCACGGAATTTCCCAAGCTCTGGCGAACATGCACATGGCCATCCGTTTTCTTGGGCAAGACTTCTTAAGTATTTAGATGCTCTTTGCACTTTTGTATTCTTCTTAAATCCCATTTTTAGCAAAGCAGATACAATTACAGGTGCATCACTTAAAATCCATGTGTATTTGTCTTCTCCCGTTCCTCCGAAATGTTTGGGTATATTGATAAGTACTTAAAATGGTCCTTCTTTAGACTGATTTTTAAATATAATATCTATAATATCTTTTATCGCAGGTATTTCTTTTGTTAAGCCTAGCTTAGCTAAAAAACTCAGTTTATGTATGAGCAGGTTTGCATTTTTGTGGCTTTTTAATACAGGGCCCGGCCATTCTTTTAGTTCTTTGATAATAGAAACAATCCGTGGATCCTGGAGAAGCTCCCGTTTTAAGGATGCGGTTTCTCCGGTAGATTTTTCTTCGAGATCTATTTTTGTTCTGTAATTTATCCAGGAGGGGCCGGAATTAAACCAGTTTATAATTTCCCTTTTTATTTTCATACTATTCTTCCAGACCGCCGATTTCTTCCCACAAAGAAACTATTTCCTGTTCATTAAGTGCATAATCGTACATTCTTAAATTGTCCATAGAACCTATAATATTATAGTATGCCCATGGAGTGGATGTATTTGATTTTGCGGTTAAAATATAAATCGGTGCTTCATCGTATTTTAGTCCGGTGAAGTTAAAATTGTTCTCTGCTGTTTTTACACTGTTTATATAAATTGCCATGTAGCCGGGGCTACAAACAAAAACGAGATGTGTCCATGTGTTCGTCGAAAAGGCATTATCCGCTTTAAGCAGATGATAGTATCCATCAGTATCAACTATATAAAAATAAATTGTGTTGCCGTTATAACTTATTGCGAATTTTCCATCTGCAGTATCGCCTTCCGAAGTTGTCCATTTTGAAATCATATATTGATTCTTACTGCCTGAATTGATGTTTATCCAGAAAGAAATAGAAAATTCATTTGTACTGTCCGCTTCTGCGCTGGATGGTAGTGAGAGATATTTTCCTGTTCCATCTGATGAAACTGAATTGTTTTCTGAGTTATCCGCACCAATACTGAAATCCGTATTATTATAATTTTCTAAAGACAGTTCATTAGGTGATGAATCTGAAAAGTTTCCGTTAAATAGAAATTCAAAAAGCAGACCTCCAATTGGTATGGGGCTTGTAGAATAGAAAGTTCCTTTCTGAATAAACACCCTGTCTATTTCCAGCTTGCCGTATTCTGTTTTTACAGTGACAATGTTTTCATCCATACTGATTATTTCACCATAGATCATATCTCCGGAAGTTAGCATAATCTCATCTGCAAAAATAAACGGGCACGTAATAAGAAAAAGTATAATACACAGTTTGCATTTCATAGATTTATTCTTAATAATATACGATGTATTGTAGATATATCAAGTCTTAAATCTAATTCCCACTCTACTTAAAAAGCCCCTTAATTATGCTTTGTAATTCATTTGTTATAAAGTAAGCCTCCTTTTCAAGAAAGTACCGCTATCTTCGCTCTGACTGTTCTTTTGTTTAAATAATTGTTATTTTATTAATTATAATACAGAGGCAAAGCGAAAAATATGAGTAAATTGATTTTTATATTTCTTGATGGTTTTGGTATGGGAGAAATATCAGAACGTAATCCATTTTTACATGCTTCTATGCCATTTCTTAAGGATTTGCTTGGCGGGCCGCTTATTAGAGGTAAAGAGTTAAATGAGTCAGAATTAATGTTAAAGGGAATAGATGCGTGTCTCGGAGTAGAAGGTGTTCCTCAAAGCGCAACAGGCCAAACTGCATTATTCACAGGTGTAAATGCTGCAAAAGCCCTTGGTTATCACCTTCCTGCTTTCCCTAATTCAAAATTAAAAGAAATAATCGATACGTCTAATATTATGAAAAAAGCAGTTTCTGCCGGTAAAAGAGCAGCTTTTGCAAATTCGTATTCACCTGCATATTTTGAAATGGTGACTGCAGGGAAAAGAGAGCACTCAGTTACTACTTTATGTATGCTTGCCTCAGGCCTTCCTTTTAAAACTCTTGAAGACCTTAGTAAAGGACAGGCTGTCCATTGGGACATAATAAACAAATCCCTTAATGAAAAGCAGAATATTAACATACCAATAATACAACCGGAAGAAGCCGGAAGATTTCTTGCAAACATTTCTGAAAATTATGACCTTGTTGTTTATGAGTCTTTTTTATCCGATTTAATAGGACATAAGTTTGATATTTTAAAAGCAATTGCGTTTCTGGAAATGCTTGATTCATTTATATCCGGAGTTTTTAAAAATATAAATAAAGATGTTACTGTTGTGATTACCAGTGATCATGGAAATATAGAGGAAATTGGTAATGGCGGACATACTCTGAATCCAGTCCCTCTTTTGGCATTTGGCAAAAATGCAGTTAACTTTTCCCGAGCAGAATCTATTTTAGACATTCCAAATGGAATTTTTCAAACAATATAAAGATCATGAAGTGTCGGCAAAAGCTCACTTACTATCTTTTATATTTCAAGCGGCAATCCTTGCTTTACAGGGTCTATACGATTATAGAAAAATTGGGCCCGGATAAAAGAATTTTATTAAATAGCCCAATACTTTATATTGACTTTTTCCATGCTCTTATGTAGTTTAGACTTAAAACTTATTGACATTTTAAATAAATACTTAATTACAATTTACTATCATTATTATATCTTTTAGGAGGAGATCAAATGAGTGATGAAAAAAAAGGTTTTCAATCATTAATGAATGAAAACAGAACTTTTCCACCACCACAATCAGTTCAAAGTAATGCTCACATTGCAAGCGAGGCTCAGTATCAGGAAATGTGGGATAAATCAATAAACGATCCGGATGGATTCTGGTTGGAACAGGCAAAAACTTTAACCTGGTTTAAAGAACCTACAAAAAGCCTTGAATATGACTGGGACACAAAAGCACGCAAAATTGAACATACATGGTTCAAGGACGGAGAATTAAATGTTTCTTATAATTGTTTAGACAGACATCTTGGAACACCTGTTGCTAAAAAAACAGCTATCATATGGCAGGGTGAAGCAGAAGATGATGTTAAGAAATTTACTTATGAAGAATTACATAAAGAAGTTTGTAAGTTTGCAAATGTTTTAAAATCAAAAGGAATAAAAAAAGGCGACCGTGTTGCTATTTATATGCCTATGGTACCTGAACTTGCAATAGTTATGCTTTCATGTACAAGAATTGGTGCTATCCATTCAATAATTTTCGGTGGATTTAGCTCTGGTGCCATTAAAGGTAGAGTAAATGACTCAGACTGCAAAATGCTTATTACTGCTAATGTATCTGTACGTGCAGGAAAATTTATTAAACTAAAGGATATTTCAGATGTTGCTCTTGAGGATACTCCTACTATAGATAGTGTTGTCGTAGTTAAAGTAAATGCTGAACCATGTAATATGAAAAGAGGCCGCGATTTTTGGTACTGTGATGTAATGGCAGATGCAAGTGAAGAATGCGAAGCCGAACATATGAATGCAGAAGATCCTTTATTTATTCTTTATACCTCCGGATCTACAGGAAAGCCAAAAGGTGTTGTTCATACAACTGGTGGTTATCTACTGCATACATCTTTAACACATAAACTAGTTTTTAATATTCATGATGATGATATTTACTGGTGTACAGCTGATATTGGTTGGGTAACAGGTCATAGTTATATAGTATATGGACCTCTTGCAAATGGCGCTACATCTCTTATGTTCGAAGGTGTTTCAACATTTCCGGATGCTGGAAGATTCTGGCAGATTTGTGATAAGTTCGGAGTAACAGTTTTTTATACTGCTCCGACAGCTATCCGTGCACTTATGCGTCTTGGAGATCAATGGCCTGCAAAATATAAACTCGATAGTATAAGAATTTTAGGCAGTGTTGGAGAGCCGATTAATCCGGAAGCATGGATGTGGTATTATGAAAAAATAGGTCGAAGTAAATGCCCAATCGTAGATACATGGTGGCAAACAGAAACCGGTGGATTTATGATTACTCCATTGCCTGGTGCTCACACACTTAAACCAGGAAGTGCTTCAAGGCCAATGTTTGGAGTAGATACTGTTATTTTAAGAGATGATGCATCTGAATGTGATGTAAATGAGGGCGGTAATCTTTGTATCAGAAAACCATGGCCTGGTATGATGAGAACTATGTGGGGTGACCATGATAGGTTTATAGATACATATTTTACTATATACGATAATATCTACTTTGCAGGTGACGGATGTAGAAAAGATGAAGACGGTGACTATTGGTTAATGGGAAGAATTGACGATGTTGTTAATGTTTCCGGTCATAGAATAGGTACTGCAGAAGTGGAAAGTGCTTTAGTAAGTCATGAGAAAGTTGCAGAGGCTGCAGTGACTCCAGTGCCTCATGAAATTAAAGGCCAGGGATTGTATGCATATGTAACACTAATAGGCGGTATTGAAGAAACTGATGAACTTAAAAAAGAACTTATAATACATGTTAGAAAAGAAATCGGGCCTATCGCAGCTCCGGAAGCAATTCAGTTTGCTCCTGCTTTACCGAAAACAAGATCCGGTAAAATTATGAGAAGGATATTAAGAAAAATAGCAGAAAAAGATACCGGTAAACTTGGTGATATTTCTACTCTTGCAGATCCAAGCGTTGTTGAAAGTTTAATTAATAACCGTGGTTAATAAATAGAAATATGATTTAATTAATTTTCCGGGTGTGCTGTTTTTTGCAGGGCACCCTTTTTTTAGAAACTATCATAAGCAGCTAACATTTTATAAAATAGCTCTGTGTTATCATAAATTCCAGTAAATATTTCGGCTTTTGGTCCAAATGCAAAAACAGGCACAAGATTACCAGTGTGATCTTTTGTGACAAACTCAGCTTCTACAATACCTTCCTCAATATTTCCATCCTCTATTATCATACCGCCTGTTTCATGATCGGCAGTAATTATAACAAGTGTATTTTTATCCTGGACTGCAAATTCCAAGGCTTTGCCGATAACTCTGTCAAAATCAAGCATTTCTTCTATAACGTAGTCTAAATCTCTTTTATGCCCGCCATAATCAATTAATCCAGATTCGAGCATTAAGAAAAAGCCTTTTTCATTTGTTTTTAATATTTCTAAACTGGTTAATAATGAATTGCCAAGCATTTCTCCTCGGCCGTCAATAGAAGATTCAAGATTGCCCTCTGCTATAAATGCAGCCAGGTTTTCATTTTTATGATTAATTACATCTTCCATATTTAAGGCTATTGTATAACCTGCTTGACGGAGCTCCTAAATAAGGTCTCTATTATCTTTCCTATCTGAGAAATATTCGAGTCCACCTCCGATAAACACTTCTAATTTTGTATTTAAGAAGAACTCTGCAATATTCTCATGATCATCTCTATCTTGTATGTGCGCAATAAATGATGCTGGTGTTGCATCTGTTATACTTTTTGTTGAAATTAATCCTGTTGAAAGTCCGTTTTCTTCTGCAAGCTCTAAAATAGTTCTTATGGGATTGCCTTCTGTGTCTACTGCAATACTTCCGTTATTTGTTTTTTCTCCAGTTGAAATTGATGTCGCTGCAGCACCGGAGTCGGTTACAAAACTATTTGCTGAATATGTTTGTATAAGGCCTATATTTTTACAGGAATTAATAAATAAGTTTCCGTTATTGGCTGTCATGCCTGCGTAAATATGTGATAATCCCATTCCGTCCCCTATAAGCAGAATAATATTTTTTACATAAGGGCCTGTATCGGATTCTATATATGTATAATTTATAACGTCATGGACGTTTTCTGTCCTATATGAATCAGTTGCACATGATAATAAAATTAATGTTATTAAAAAAACTTGTTTCATTAATATTCTCCTAAAAATTATTTTAATTTGTAATTTGAAAAACACGAATATAATCAACATACATAAACTGTGGAAAGACAGTTGCTTCATCCGGCCTGCCTGGCCATGATCCCCCAACTGCAATATTTAAAATAAGGTGAAAGGGCATATTAAAAGGTGACGGAAACTCATCAGAGTTATTGGAAGTGTACCAATAAGTTTCATAGTGTAATGGCTGCCCATCAACATACCAGTATATTCCCTCCGGTTCCCATACCAGGCCAAATGTGTGAAAATCATCGGAAAAAGTTTTTTCATTATAAAGTGAATATGTATTTGAAGAAGCCTCATAAGGCTTGCCATAAATAAGTGTTCCATAGATTTTTTCCGGTTCATGTCCTAAAAATTCCATAATGTCAATTTCACCACTGCGGGGCCATCTGCCATAATAATTATATGTTGGAAGCATCCATATAGCTGGCCATATACCCTGACCATATGGAAGTTTAGCCCTAACTTCTATTTTTCCATACAGCCAATCACCTTTATTCTTTGTAACAAGGCGTGCAGATGTATATTCGTTATTATTGTATTCTTCATTAATAGCTTTTATAATAAGATATCCGTTTTCAATATATGCATTATACAGGCCATCTGTATAATATTGAAGTTCGCGGTTTCCCCAGCCATGGCCGCCTATATCAAAAGACCATTTGCTTAAATCAATATCATTTGTTGTATCAAATTCATCTGACCATACTAATTCCCATGATTCATTATTATATTTTTCTTTGGCTATGTTTGTATCTATTTGTGCTGTAGGTTTATTATCAATATTTTTACAGCATAATATAGATGACATTGCAATTATTAATAATATTAGATTCTTTAATTTAATCATTTTAGTAAACTGCCTTTATAAGGGATATATATTCATTAAACATCTTATATATGGAATAGTGTTACTTAATGTGTTAAAATAATATATTAAAAAATATGAAAAAGATAATAAAAATTATAATTATAATATCACTCATTCTTCTTTTGCTTTTTATTTATGTATTTATTGAACCTTACTGGTTAGAAATTAAGGTAACTGAAATATTAGATGCGGATATTCCTTATGAATTTAACGATTTTAAAATTATATTTATTACAGATATTCATTTAGGGAAACTTTATTCTAACGAAAGGCTAAAAGAACTAGTAAATACAATAAATTCATTGCAACCTGATTTAATTCTATTAGGTGGGGATTATGTTTCTATAGATAAAGAAAATATACCAGTCTGCTTTGATGAATTAAGTAATTTAACAGCGCCATATGGTGTTTATGGAGTTCTGGGTAACCATGACCACTGGACAAGTGCAGAACTTACCCGAATAGAAATGAGCAGAGCGGGTATTGTTTGTATTGATAATTATTCGGAATGGATAAATATAGCAGACAGAAGAATAAAAATAGGCGGAGTGGGCGATTTATGGGAAGATAAAACAGATATAGAGGAGACAATTAAAAATGTATCAGAGGATGATTTAGTGATACTTGTTTCTCATAATCCGGATTTTGCAGAAAATATAAATTCATCAAATATTGATATTATGCTCAGTGGACATACTCATGGTGGACAGGTCACTATTTTCGGATTATTTGCCCCTTTTCTGCCATCTAAGTATGGACAAAAATACAGAACCGGTGTAATCAATACTAATAATATTAAAGTTATCGTATCAAACGGAATTGGAACAATTTCTTCGCCAGTAAGGTTTTTTGCCAGGCCGCAGCTAAATGTAATAAACTTAAAGAGTACAAATTAACCTTAAATATTTTATTCAAGTTCGTCGAAATATTTTGCGCATTCTTCTGTTATTTTATTATCCGGAGTTATAAATGATATGCCATATTCATAACTGTCTTCTTTTTTATCAGACCATCTAATGTTGCAAAATTTTGTGCCCATTGATAAATTAGTATTTAATTGAAGTTCAATTTTATATATTGCATCTTTTGGAAGTAATTGATAATTTTTTATACGGATACCACCTGTAGAAATATCAGAAACTATACAATCATATCTATTATTTGTGGATTCATTTTCAATTATTGACTTTAGGTCTGTTTTATATCGTTTGTATTTCCGAGCCGCTTTTCCA
>SDBV01001342.1_pt1 | contig 37029 bp, 40 predicted proteins | sample 2277081 | NCBI WGS metagenome assembly SDBV01 (sample SAMN10402039, study PRJNA504765) | marine sediment metagenome | isolation source: marine sediment core GS10_PC15, 223 cmbsf | place: Arctic Ocean: Southern Knipovich Ridge | collected 2010 | reverse complement strand
TGGAGAACAAAGGTAAGATCATCGTCGTAGATAAGAATAAAAGGCGCCTGACTTCCGTTCAAAATAGCGCTAAATTGCTGGGAATCGAAGTTATAGAATTAAAGGCGGGGGACTCAACGCTACGGCTTAACAACCTACCTGTCGCCGACAGGGTGCTGGTGGACGCCCCCTGTTCAGGGCTGGGCGTTCTGTCAAGGAGAGCAGACCTTAGGTGGCAAAGATCGCCGGATGACATAAAAGACTTGCAGGCAATTCAGAGGAATATCCTTAAAAACTCCGCTAATTACGTAAAAAAAGGCGGTAAACTTATCTATTCGGTATGTACGTTCACAAAGGAAGAGACTCTCGATGTGGTAGATCATTTTATGAAATCGAGAGATGACTTCGAGATCGACGATCTAAGCGTATCGGAGGCAGCAAAAAACATCGCTGCAAAAAACGCTTACATCCAGCTTATGCCATACGACGATCAGACTGACGGCATGTTTATCACGCGTTTTACCAGAAAATAGAAATATAATAAGCTTCTTCTTTTTTATAATATAATCAAGACAAAGTTAAACGATCAATAACGAAAGCGACAACTAGATGAAGTGTCCGTACTGCGGCAGTTTTGACAGTAAGGTAAACGATTCCAGAAGCAATGACGCCGGCGATGTTATCAGGAGAAGACGAGAGTGTCTGGAGTGCTCGAAAAGATTTACGACTTTCGAGAGACTGGAAGAGACCCCGATAACCGTCATCAAAAAAGATGATGGACGCGAACCGTTTAACCGTCAGAAGCTCCTCGACGGTCTAAGGCGAGCTACGGTCAAGCGACACGTATCAAATGATCAGATAGAGACGATAGTAAGCGAAATGGAAGCCGACCTAAGAAATAACTTCAAATATGAAGTAACCTCAAAAAGGCTTGGAGACATGGTGCTAGGCAGGCTTAGAAAGCTAGACAAGGTTGCTTACATAAGATTCGCCTCAGTCCATAGAGAGTTTCAAGACGTTGACGAGTTTATCTCTGAGTTAAATAAATTGATCCCATCCTCAAAAAGCATGATGCGAAAGAAGCGGTCGTAAAGGAGTGTCTGATATTCAAGTAAGACTAAAAATGATAGATAAAGATCTTCCGCTGCCCAAGAAAGCATATGAAGGTGACGCCGGAATGGATCTTTTAAGCGCTGAGGACCTTTTGATTGATCCGGGTGAAAGAGCTTTAATATCGACGGGTATAGCAATCGAGATTCCTCCGGGCTATGCCGGTTTTGTGCAGCCGCGTTCGGGACTTGCGATAAAACACGGAATCGGAGTTGTAAATTCGCCGGGGCTGATAGATTCAAATTATAGAGGTGAAATAAAAGTAATCTTAATAAATATGGATAAAGAAGCTCGCTACAAAATAAAAAGGGCGGACAAGATCGCCCAGCTTGTCATCAAGAAAGTAGAAAGCCCAACCTTTGTGGTAGTGGATGAATTAAATGACAGTAAGCGCGGTAAGAACGGTTTTGGCAGTTCAGGTTAGTTTGCTGAAATTCATACAAGGCCCGATAATGTATATTATGTCAACTAAATATTTTTCAATACAAAAAGCAGCCTTCTTATAATATCCCCTTCAAGAATGTTGCTGCATAAAGAATTTTAATGAATATAATTCTTTTAATATTTCCTTAATCTCATCGTCATTTCGACTCATAAGAAACATTACTTCTTGTTTTTCTGCTTTTTTATCTTCCTTTCTTCCAAGCCTAAAAGATAAATACGCCACGATAGCCGAAATAATAATAATTATCAAATTTTCTCTTAAGACATAATTATTACTTCCAATCAAGGAGACTATGGACAATAGTGAGCTAATGGATAGAACGATAGAGCTGGCAGAGAAAGGCATGGGTACTACAAGCCCATAGATTTCTATATTCATTCTAATAAAAAGAATTGTCATCACTACAAAATACGCACCAAAAATTATTGAATTCATATAGAGTAAATGAATAGTAGATACTAATTTATTTTGATAGCTCATATGGTTCGCGTTCTTCTCTCTAAAATGCCTTATCAAAAAACTGTAGACATTGTAATTGTCTAAAATATTTCCTACATCTTCTTTGCTAACATTTTTAATGTCTTTGTAATAATAAGGATTAGTGAATATGTCATTCAAATATGTATCTGCTATAAGTTTATTTTTTCTTTTATTCCTATCCCATCCATATAATGGTCTATAAACTATTGTGTAAAATATCGTTCCAATGATAAACGCTATAACAAATATATATGCTTCGCTTCCGTCTGATAAATTTTTAATGAATTCATGATCGTTTATTCCTATCAAAATTAATATTAAAAAACCAGAGAAGAAATAACGAAATATATCACTTATTGAATATGATCCAGGCATATATCCCTTTTTTACAGTTTATCGCTTAGTTGCCTTCTTGCCTAAATTATAACGAGCGCGGGGAAAAGTAAAGGGCGTTGTGAATAGCACTAGCAGCTACCCTTGACTTTCCCCCTTCTACGCTCGTTTTTCGGCTGTTATGAAGGCAAAGCTAGGAGATTAAAAAATGAAGATCTATATAACTCAATGCCCAGACTGTAAAACTACTCTTCCTGAAAGTACAAAAGTCTGCCCGATATGCGGTTTTTGCTGTAGCTGTACCGGTCTTGATTACGTGGAGATTGTGCCGGATAATTATAAAGTATAATTTAATAAAGCATGCTTTGATTAAATACAATGTCTATTAGTTTAAAGATTAGGAGTTCTAAGCGTATGAAATGGATAATTGAATTCGAGTCAGAAACACTTTTGGATTTGGAAGCAGGTATGGAAAGTGGATATATCATTGAATTAGCTGAAGAGAGTGAAGATGGAAAGACTGAGACAGTTAATCTTAAAGAAGCTCGCGTAGGTACTCTCGGTGGTCTCAAAATGTATATATATGCAAATGAGCATCCACCCCCTCATTTCCATGTTAAATTTAATGGTGAAGGAAATAGTTTTAATATTCATGATGCTTCACCATTACACCCCAACGGTGATCTTAGAAGATGGTTCAAGAATATTAAGAAATGGCACAATGACAATAAATTTAAATTAATAAAAGATTGGAATTACAATAGGCCTACAGATTGCCCTGTTGGCCCAATTAATTACTAACAATATCAGAATGTTAATACGTATTATTAAATTATTATCTGTCTGATCTTGTCTGAACTATAAAGTAATTTTGCTTTGAAGTAGTAATTAAGCTCTTGAGAACAATACGCTAGTTTTGTTACTGCTTGGAATTCCCAGATAATACAATTTTGAGTTTTCATACCACCTGTTTTTGCGTTCTCTATTCCTATTACAATTATTAGATCGAGATCTTTTTTCCAAGCAAGTAATTGAATTAGTTGCTCTACATCGATATCTCGAGTATCAAGATAGAGATTCCACGCCGGTTCCCTCTTTCTTTTTTTCTCTATCTTTTGTACTTCGATTATCCAGGGAAGTTTTTTTTCACCGTCAAACCATGCGACACATTTTTTAAATTTGATTTCTTTTAGGTAAAAATAAAACATGAGGAGGCCACTAGCTTATATTATTAATTAGGCTATCTTGCTATCATCTCATTTCCTGAAAGTACAAAAAACTGTCCGATATGCGGTTTCTGCTGTAGCTGTACCGGTCTTGATTACGTGGAGATCGTGCCAGATAGTTATAAAGAGGATTAATTTAATATATTTTGCTTGGTTGTCGATAATTTGTTTATGGATAGTATTGTCGGTCAAAAAGTATATGTAAAAGGAAATGTTAATCGTTTTAAATTATTATCCTACTCTGGCGAGGTAGTTTTTATTGATAAAATTCAACAACTTGTATTAGTACGCTTTAGGAATAATGAGACTGCTTTTTTTTCAGAGGCTAATCTATCGTTAGAATTTATACTACCACCAACGCCTTCGATCATATTTGCAGTTTTTACTATTCTTTTTCTCTCGTACTCTCTCGCCTATTTCGTAAGCTTCGCTTTTGCTAGATAATTATCTGTCTAATCTTATCTGAACTATATATAAATTTTGCTTTGATCTTATTAGAGGGAAGTTAGTTCCCTCTTTCCTAACTATCTAATTGCTTTCATCTCATAAATTTTATATTATCCCTTGCCTTTGAGTGCCATCAGTACTAATCTAATAACAAGGCGAACATATGTTCTACTCTTATGGTCTTCCTTGGAGGATTTAGCCGGCAAAGAAGGTACTACGGAGGGATTTAAATGAAAACCTTAATAGCTCAATGTCCAAACTGTGAGGTCACGTTGTCAGAAGATACTAAGTACTGCCCTATCTGCGGCTTCTGCTGCAGCTGTGCGGGCCTTGATTACGTTGAAATAGTACCTGATAGCTATAGAAATGATTAAATTATTTGATATTTCTAATTGTCATGATCAAAGTTACTCTCGACATGCTTCGTAACTGATGAATCCCTTTTTATCATTTCCTCCATTACAATCTCCCCCCACATCAACGCTTCAGCCTCCCATGGCTGCTCCAGATAGTCAGGATGGTGGTCGGGAAGATTGTCAACTTCCATCCCTTTCCAGACCGACGTCTCATCGAGCGGGACATAATCTCCCTTAAGCATCTGAGCTATATGTACGCACTCATGAGCCATAGTATGGTGTATAGCTTCTTTTGGGATATCGACCCTATACAATATAAATGGAATTTTATATTTATCTAGGGAAGAGGCGGCGTATAGCCCTATACTTTTCAATATTTCATTAGTGTCAGGCATAGTCTTGTAAGTCATGATCTCTTTACTGCTTACGAAGTTTTTTTCTCTTAATATATCAATACAATTTTTCGTAGTCGTATCAACTAACCTTATCATTTCCTGTAAATTATCATGATCCATAACGCACCTTCCGCTCTTGCAAGCTCGCCTTGGGTAAAAGAATTTTCTACTATACTTTTTATTAATCGCTTTGCATTTTACCATATTTAAGTTAGTAAGCGTTTGCCTTTTTACTTGTCGTATTTATCGCGATACTTAGCCTATTTTCGAGCTGCGGCACCACCTATTTTATACTTTTGTAATTTATTAAAATGACGTTTCAGTGCCCTAGAAAAACAACGTCAGTTATCAAGAATCGGCGCCCAGTCAAGTCGATGACTTTAACCGCTCCATTCTGGAAATCAACAGCTAATCAAACGATGTCGTCCGGAAAACCTATGAATTTTCACTTCTCAATTCTCGTTCCCTAGCTTACTCCTTACACCCGGAACCGACTTTACGAGATTACGACGTCGCCAACAGCTTGCTCCTCGTAATGACGATAGCTACCAGCAAGGCGTTGCCCCTTTGGCAGTCGCGAACTTCAATAACCTTAAAAATTCCCCGCCCCTACCCTGGCACCCTCAAGTCTGATTTTCTGCTCTCTAATTTACTTACTCTATTTGTTCAACTTAATTAATCTTCATTCTTCAATTCTCAATTCTCTAGCCCAACTTACTCCTTACTCCCACCCCTCATCTCTGCTCTTCCCTTTTGACTCTAGACTCTTCACTCCAGACTCTTCCCTCCTGACTTTTCGATCTATCCCCCATTTGGGGGTTGTGCGCCTGCTTGGTATAACCGATAAATATCCAATGGAATGCCAAATAGGTCAAAAAGTTTGCGTTAAGGGTAAAGCTTGGGGTTTTCGCCTTAAAACCTCAACAGGCGAGGTCATCTCTATCGATGATGAGCAGCAGCTTGCTTTGATCCGGTTTCAGGACGATCAAAGCTCTTACTTTACAGAGGATCAGCTGATACCATTTAAAGAAATCTCAACTATCAAAGCTTTTTTGCTTGCCATGATATTTGTAGCGCTTTTCTCGTTTATCTTTATTTTCACAATGAGGTTTTCCGTTAGCTGATAGGTCCCTTTAAATTTTTATAGATACCCAGCAAGCCATCATTTAAGAAAACGTCGTAATATGTCGCTATAGACTGATCGTAGTTTACCCTTGCCCTCGGGTCCTTAAGTACTCGATAAGCCTTGTTTAATTCGGTCATTTTTTTATTAGCCCACTCTTTTTTAGCATCGACCATCTTATCGGGATGATACTTTTTAGCGAGCGTCTTGTAGGCTTTTTCTATCACTTCTATCGATGCTTTTTTGTCTACTTCTAAGGCCCTATAGTAATCCACTTATTTACCGCGTTTCATAAAGTTATGCGTTGCTTATTTGATTGTAATATTATATGATATATGCGTACCCAGTACAGCAATCGGCGAAAGAAGACCGGTTATCGCAAGGCTGTTAAGCCGACTGGGACTTGAGCTCCCAGGAGTGGAAACTTCCGCTAATGGGAGCTCATGAATGTCACACGAATTTACCGCTAAAATCCACTGAATCTCACGCAATAAGACCAAGTAATTATACGTTCAATTCTCTTCCATAATCGTCCGCTAGGCGGTTGATATCGTCTTCAAGGCAGTAGCCAAAAGCTATCTCCAACACTCTTGCTTTTTTCCCCATAGACTTTAGCCTGTGGACTTGCTCCGAGGGTATAAAAAACTCTTCACCTTCTCTGGCCACGTGTATCTCTTCGCCGATCTGCACTTCTATGCCCTCATCGAGAACGACCCATAGATCACTTCTAAGGTTATGCCAATGAAGGCTGGTCTCTTCGCCCGGCTCCAAACTAATTACACGTACTGAGCAGTTCCTGTTGATAGCGTACTGCATGTAATGTCCCCAGGGCTTTTCGACTCTCATTACTCTTTTTTACCTTCTATGTCTTTTAGCATATTCGCCATCTCGATTGCTGAACTTGTCGCTTCCCTACCTTTATTCCCAATTTTCGATCCGCTTCTCTCGATCGCCTGCTCTAGATTGTCTGCCGTTACTACGCCGTAGGTTATCGGAATGCCTGAATTTAAGGCTATATCGGCTATTCCTTTTGTTACTGAGGAGCAGAGATGATCAAAGTGAGGAGTGCTTCCTCTGATGATTACACCCAGACATATAATGGCGTCATATTTTTTGGAATCGGCAAGCTTTTTAGTAACAAGCGGGATCTCGAATGCGCCGGGGGTCCAAGCGATATCTATCTTGTCTTCGTCGGCCCCATGCCTTGTCAACGTGTCGATAGTTCCCGACAATAGCTGCTTAGTTAGAAATTCATTGAACCGGCTGACGACCACGGCAAACCGTTGTCCATCGATTATCATGCTGCCTTCAAAAATTTTTGACAATTTAACTCTTCTCCTTGACTTCGTCTTTAAGGTTATCGACTAATCCGTCTAACATGTGAGACAGTTTATTCTTTTTTGTATTCAAATAATCAATATTATCGGGATTAGGCTCGGTTTCGATTGGAACTCTTTCGGCGACTTCCAGCCCATATCCCTTTATCCCGACGATCTTGAAAGGATTGTTGGTCATAAGCCTCATCGAGGTAATACCAAGATCGACAAGGATCTGAGCGCCGATACCGTATTCACGAAGATCCGCCGGAAAGCCGAGTTTTTTGTTTGCCTGCACGGTATCAAGTCCCTCTTCCTGCAGTTTGTAAGCCTTCAATTTATTAAAAAGCCCTATGCCTCGTCCCTCGTGACCGATGATGTAAAGAAAGACACCTTCGCCGGCAGAGTTTATCATCTCAAGAGATTTTTCCAGCTGAGGTCCGCAGTCGCATCTCAGCGAATGGAACACATCGCCGGTAAGACACTCCGAGTGGACCCTTACCAGCACATTCTTCTTTCCGCTTACGTCGCCTTTTACGAGAGCGACATGTTGCTTTTTATCCTCGATCAAGCTCTGGTAGCCTATAGCCTTAAAAGATCCAAACTTAGTAGGCATACTGATCTCACCGACCTTCGATATCAGCCTCTCGTTTTGCCGACGGTAACTGATCAGATCAGCGATGGTTATCATCTTCATGTCGAATTTATTAGCAATTTTTTCAAGTGCCGGAACCCTTGCCATCGTGCCATCGTCGTTCATTATCTCGCATATGACACCAGCGGGTATAAGCCCCGCGAGCCTGGCAAGATCGACGGCTGTCTCGGTATGGCCGGCCCTTTGAAGGACGCCGCCTTGTTTTGCCCTAAGTGGAAATACGTGGCCGGGTTTCGAGAAATCCTCGGCTCGTGCCATTGGGTCGATAAGGGTAAGAATCGTCACGGCTCGATCACTTGCTGATATCCCGGTCGTTATCTTATGCTTTGCTCCGACAGAGACGCAAAATGCGGTCGCGTTTGTGGAATCATTCTCTTCTTCTGACACCATGGCCGGTATCCTTAACTCGTCCATTCTCTCGGACATGCAAGGAACACAGAGAAGTCCTCTTCCCTCGCTGATCATAAAATTAATAGCCTCCGGGGTCGCTTTTTCGGCGGCGAGAAGAAAATCTCCTTCATTCTCCCTAGACTCATCATCGACTACGATGACGATCTTTCCGTTCTTTATATCTTCTATTGCGTCTTCGATCTTGTTAAAGGGCACTCTTTTCCTCCTAGTCGAACGTATCTTTTATCAGCTCTTCCAACCTATCGCTGCCAGAGCTTCTGTCTTCAACGTTTTGGCTCTCGATTATCCTCTTAATATACCTTGCAATCAAATCGCTTTCCAGATTGACATTATCGCCGCCTTGCTTGTCTCCAAGCGTCGTCACCTTCATCGTATGCGGTATTATTACAACTTCAAATGAACCATCGTAGACTCTGGTTACAGTCAAGCTGATACCGTCAACGGTCATCGATCCTCTTTGAACAGTTAGACCGATTATCGCCGGACTTGCCGAGATCTTAAAGACGTAATCTTCATCGTCGTGCCTCTTTTCAAGGATCTTGCCGACCTCTTCCACATGGCCGCTGACAAAATGTCCGCCCATGTAATCCATCGGCCTAAGAGAAGGCTCAAGGTTAACTCTTCCGCCTACGGTCAGATCTCTAAGATCAGTTACTTCTAACGTTTCCTTCGAGAGATCGAATGATACGACAGCGTCATCAACCGAGGTCGCGGTAAGACATACACCGTTCAATGCTACGGAATCCCCTATCGAAATGTCTTTCGAGATCACCAAAGAGTCGACCACTAGAATAGCGCTCTCGCCCCTTCTTTTTATATCTTTGATGGTACCCAGATCTTTGATTATTCCAGTAAACACGGGAATGCCTTCCTAGTTATAGAGCGGATAACATTCGACAACTATATCGTCACCCATCATCTTAGCCGAAGTGTAATCGACCCTCCTTGAGAGCCCTTCCCTTATATCCAATAGACCGACCTTTTTAGATCCGCCCATAAGCGTCGGGGTGATGATGAAGATAAATTTATCGATCAGGTCGTTCTCGAGAAATGAAGTAAACAACTTCTGTCCTCCCTCGAGAAGCACGCTGGAAACCCCTAGATCACCAATGCGTTCAAGTAATTCTTCCAGAGCTAAATAATCTTTTCCGCCCGCGACCTTTATGATCTCGACGCCCATCTCTTTTAACTGCGTAAGCCTGATATCATCGACCTCACTGCTTACCGCTAAATAGGTAGGTGCGTCTTTCAAGGTCTTGATTATTAGCGAATCATCGGGGATCCGGGCGTTGGTGTCGACGATTATCCTTTTGGGATTAGTCGTTTTCCTTCCGCTTACCCTTGAAGTGAGTAGAGGATCATCGACTATCAGGGTATCTATGCCTATCATTATTGAATCAAGTTCATCCCTTAGGTTGTGAACATAATTATCAGCTTCCGACGAAGAAAGCCTGGTCAAACTTCCTCTGTTAGCGGCTATAGAGCCGTCCAGCGTAATCGCGAGCTTTGATACGACAAAGGGTTTTTTGGAAGTGATGAACTTAAAAAATACCTCATTTTGCCTGGCTATCATCGAGCTAAAGCTACTCATAACGGAGACGTCGATCCCGGCTGACTTAAGCTCCTTTACCCCTTTACCGTTGACGTCGGGATTTGGGTCTAGCGAACCTATTACTACTTCTTTTATGCCGGATTTTTTTATCAGACCGGTACACGCCGGCGTTTTTCTATGAATACAGCAGGGCTCCAGCGAAACTATCAATTTTGAACCCGAGACTCTATTCCCGGCATCTTCTATAGCGGCTACTTCGGCGTGAGGACCGCCGAAACTTTCATGAAAACCCTCGCCTACGATCTTGCCCTCATTGACTACAACGGCTCCAACCATAGGGTTCGGGCTTACAGTGCCCCTGCCTTTCTCTGCCAGATCGATAGCTCTTTGCATAAGCTCACTATTGTCCATAGTCACCTGCTACTTTTATACCACCAAGCGCTAGATCAAAACATTTTTGATCAAAAGAGGCTACGGATTTGAAGGCTATCATCCCGCTATCGACTTGATAGCTCCCGGTCTATCGTCGGACCCAAACACAAATGAGCCCGCGACTAGGATGTCCGCTCCGGCATCAGCCAGGTCTTTAGCGTTTACGTCATTTACGCCGCCGTCTACCTGAATATCAATATCTAAACCATACTCATCTATCATCGCTCTCAACCTTCTGACCTTTTCAGTTGATTGAGGAATATATTTCTGTCCCCCAAAGCCCGGATTAACGGACATTATAACTATAAAATCCAGATCGCTAATAACCTCTTCAAGCCAGCCGATAGGCGTCGAAGGATTTAAAGCCACGCCGGCCAAGACATTGTTAGCCTTTATCAACTGGATCAGCCGATGCAGATGATCGGTAGCTTCTATATGAACCGATATCATGTCGGCCCCGGCCTTTGAAAAATCATCTATATAGTTTTCAGGATTCTCGATCATCAGGTGAACATCAAGCAAAAGGTCGGTCACATTATTTAACGATTTTACGACTGGCGCGCCGATAGTAATGTTTGGTACGAAGTGACCATCCATAATATCAATATGGACCATGTCGGCCTTACCCTTTTCGATAGAAGCTATCTCATCCTTCAAGCGAGAAAAGTCTGCCGAAAGTATCGATGGTGCGACTCTAATTTTGTCTCTCATAGGCTGTGGTTTTAGTAAGTGATTGAATGCTACATATACTATCATCGCCTCTATCTTCATTCAAGCCCCTCTCGAGGCAATCAAACAAACGAACAAATGTTTGCATTAGAGTTTCTGATGTGGTATTTTCTCTTTAATCATAAGATTTTGTCTAGGAGAACAAATGAACCGTGATGAACTAACAAAACGTCAAAGACAGATATTTGATTTTATTATTGAAAAGAAAAGACAAGTCGGCTACCCTCCCTCAGTTCGGGAGATTGGCGCCGGAGTCGGCCTTTCGTCCAGCTCTACCGTCCACTCACACCTTACCGCTCTAGAAAAAAAGGGTCTGATCAAAAGAGATCCGACAAAGCCTCGTGCGCTGGAGATCATGGGCGATAAATACTCTGACTCCCACAAGGACGGCTCTTCCGTAAAGCTGCCTCTTATCGGTCAGATCGCCGCCGGTCAGCCAAATCTTGCCGAAGAAGATATCGAGGATTACATTAGTGTTCCAAAAGAGATCGCCGACGATAGCTCGTTTCTTCTTAAAGTCAGCGGAGACAGCATGATCGAGGCCGGAATTCTCGACGGAGATATCGTAGTCATCAAGAAACAAGCCGTCGCGGATAATGGAGATATCGTTGCCGCCCTAGTAGATGACGAAGCCACTCTTAAACGCTTCTACAAAGAAGACGGTTCCATCAGGTTGCAACCTGAAAACAGCTCTATGCAACCTACCTATCCTGAAGAAGTCAGTATTATCGGAAAAGCGACCGGGCTCTTGCGTATGGGTATATAAGTTCATTTGATCTGAAATCTCGACATGCGATTTAGGTCATCGGCTTTTAATTCAACCTCAATAATGCTTTTTTCTTCATCGTGCTCCTCTTTGATCACGTTTCCCATCTCGAAAACCTGCTTTCTTACAGATCCCTCTTCGTAAGGTATCGCGAGCTTAACACGGACATATTCACTAGACATCTTTTCATCGACGATTTTCAATATATCGTCTATGCCATTTCCTTTTGCCGCAGAAACTATAACGGTTTCAGGCCTCCTGTTTAGTCGTTCGCCTTCGAATTCATCTATAAGATCTGATTTATTATAGACCTCAATGATGGGAACGAACTTAACATCTATCTCGTTTAAAATCTTATTAACAATGTTGATATGCTTGCTCCGATCGGGATCGGAGGCGTCAATAACATGAAGGATGAGGTCGGAATATTTTATCTCGTCCATCGTCGATTTAAAAGCGGCAACCAATTCATGTGGCAACTTATCAATAAATCCTACGGTATCGGAGATGACAGCTGACTTACCGCTGGGAAGCTCAACTTTTCTCGAAGTAGAGTCAAGCGTCGCGAACAACCTGTTTTCCACCAACGCGTTAGCGTCGCTTAGGCAATTAATCAAACTCGACTTTCCAACGTTTGTATAACCAACGAGAGATACGGTGAATATATCCGCTTTTTCTCTCATTTTTCTTTGAGTATCACGGACGGTTGAGAGCTTTTTCAGCTCCTTTTCTATCTGTCTGATTCTTCTAAAAAGTTTTCTTCTATCTGTCTCTAACTGAGTTTCCCCGGGACCCCTGGTTCCAATGCCGCCGCCTAGTCGAGACATCTCGATTCCGAGCCCCTTAAGTCTGGGCATATAGTAATTGAGCTGTGCTAACTCTACCTGTATCTTACCTTCGGCGGAGTGAGCGTGCTGAGAGAAGATATCTAATATGAGACCGGTTCGATCGATAATTTTTTTATCTGTCGCTGATTCCAGGCTAAGTTGCTGAGAGGGGGTAAGCTCATCATCGAATATCGCGACCCCGTTTTCCTTATCTATTAAGGCGTCTTTGATCTCTACTACTTTTCCGGATCCGATAAACGTCTTCTTGTCAGGTCTTCCTCTTTTTTGAATGACCTTCCCAACGACCTTAGCGCCAGCGGTTCTGGCAAGCTCAGCTAACTCGTCGAGAGATCTCTCAACCTGTTTTCGATTCTGGTCACCCAGCTGGACTCCGACTAATACTGCCTCTTCATCCATGATCTATTTTACGCTTTTGCCTCGTTTTATCACAGCGCCTTTTTGATCCTTGCCATTGCCTCTTCTAGCCTGTCGTCCGGTACCGATAAAGCAATCCTCGCAAACCCCTCGCCACTTGGACCATACGCGCTTCCCGGAGATATGACAACACCCGCCTCTTCGAGGATAAGCGTCGCGAAACTTGCCGATGAATGACCGATGGGAACAGGAAACCACACATAGATCGTTCCTTTTGGCGGTTCGACGTCGATTCCAATATTTTTTAAGGAAGTTACAACAATATCTTGGCGTTTTTTGTAAATTCCTCTCATCTTTTCAATAATATCCTGAGGACCTTCAAGAGCCTCTATACCGGCGTACTGTATGGCGTTAAAAACGCCTGAGTCGATGTTGCTCTTAACTCGTCCCAACGCCTCTATCACCGATTCGTTCCCGACGACCCATCCGCAGCGCCATCCGGTCATATTATAAGTCTTACTGAGGGAGTGAAACTCGACCCCTACCGATCTCGCGCCCGGCGTTGAAAGAAAACTTGGCGCCTCGTAGCCTCCGAAAGTTATCTCTGAATAAGGAAAGTCATGGCAGACTACTATCTCGTGAGCCTTTGCGAAGTCGACTACCCTTTTAAAGAAATCATCTTCGATCACGGCCGAAGTCGGATTATTTGGATAGTTTATAAACATCAGTTTTGCCGCTTTAGCGACATCATCCGGTATCGCGTCAAGGTCAGGCGTAAAGCCGTTCTCAGGTGTAAGCGGCATAAAATGAGGTACCCCGCCGGCCAATATCGTCCCCGAGTTATAAACGGGATATCCCGGATCAGGCACGAGCACTACGTCACCCGGATCAACGTAAGCTACGGAAATATGAGCAATACCCTCTTTTGATCCGATCAAGCCGAGAACTTCAGAGTCGGCATCAAAGGAAAGGTCGAATTTCTTTTTATACCAGCGAGATACCGCTTCGCGATAACTTTTCATCCCAAAGTAAGATGGATAACGATGGTTATCCGGATTTAAAGATTGCTCGTTTAGTACTTTGATGATGTTGTCCGGCGTCGGATCGATGGGATCTCCGATCCCGAGACTGATGACGTCTACGCCCTCCGCTCTCTTGGCGGTTATCTTTTTGTCTATCTCCGCGAATAAATATGGTGGTAAGTTTGCGATGCGATGTGCGGAATTCAATTATCCTCCTGTTTATCGTCGGTTATTAACCGTTCTACCTGAAAATACTTCCCTAGCGGGACCACTCAAAAATACGCAATCACTATCTGACCAGTATACCTCAAGATCCCCGCCCGGTACTCTTGCTATTATTTTTCGATCAGCCAATCCGTTTTTTACTGCGGCTACAGCGACGGCACAAGCACCGGTTCCGCAAGATAAAGTGATGCCGGCGCCCCTTTCCCACACTATGATCTCTATTTGGTTTCTTGAAACTATTTTTGCGAACTCAACATTAACCCCATTTGGGAATAGCGGCGAACGCTCTATTTTTGGACCGTACTCATTTATCGGGACATTCTCCAAATCGTCGACAAAAATAACAACATGAGGATTTCCCATTGAAAGAGCTGTCCCCAATAGATCGATGCCATCAATACCTAAGGGCCTATTAACGAAATTGTCAGCGCTTGAGTCGACGGGGATCATCTTAGAAATGAAATTCGGTTTGCCCATATCGACTGTCGCTTCCTCGACGACGCCCTGCTTTACTTCTAGAGTCACTACCTTTAGACCGCTATCAGTCTCCAGGCGTAATTCAGTCTTCTCCGTTCTTTTATGTAAAAAAAGATAGCTGGCATAACACCTGATCCCGTTACCGCACATTTCGGCCTTACTTCCGTCGGGGTTAAAAAAGACCATCTTAAAATCCGCGCCATCGGACGGTCGCGCCAGTATGACACCGTCAGCGCCAACCCCAAAATGTCTATCGCACAGCTCTCTTATAATGTCCGGCGTTATACCAAGTTGAGTATCTATCTCGTCTATAACTATAAAGTCATTACCAGTTCCCTGGTACTTAAAAAAATCAATTTCCTTCATTTTTTTACCTTACTATAAATCCCCTTCTTGATACAAGGTCGATGATATCGCTCGCAACGCTTTCGCAAGCCTTGTTGTCCGTATCTATCCAATTTACTCGATCGTCTCTTCCAAACCACGTCATCTGACGTTTCGCAAGACGTCTAGTCCTTCTCTTTATCTCCTCTATCGCCGCGTCAAGCCCATCCTGGCCCACATTGAACAACTCTTTATAGCCTAGCGCTTGCGCTGCCGTTACCGACAGTCGGCTATTTTCATTCGTGACTCTATTCACTTCTTCCGGCAATCCGGCACTTATCATCTCATCAACTCTTTTATCGATTATTTTATAAAGCCTTTCTCTTTCCATTCTCAGGCCCACAAAGACAGTATCGTATACCGATCTCCTGTTTCCCCAGTTATTAAGCCTCTTTGAATAGAGTTCACCGCTATTTTCGATTACTTCCAGCGCCCTTACGACGCGTCTGTGGTTTTGATAGGGTATCTTTTTAGCTGCCTCCGGATCTTTGCTCTTTAAGCTATTCCATATCTCCAACTTTTCACGATCGTCATCTGTCTCGTATTTTTTTCTTATCTCTGTACCAATCTCACCCTCAGCGAATTTAAGATCGTCAAGTGCCGCTCTGACGTAAAGCCCGGAACCGCCCACGACCATTGGCAGCTTGGACTTGGTAACGATCTCGCTTATAGCTTCTCTTGCTAACTCCTGATACATGGAAGCGCTAAATTCATCGCTTACACCGACTACGTCTATTAGATGATGTTCGATCTCGGAGCGCTCTTTAGAACTTGGCTTAGCGGTACCGATATCCATGCCTCGATATATCTGCATCGAATCGGCTGAAACGATCTCACCGCCTAACTCCTTGGCTACCCTGATCGCGACCCCGCTCTTCCCAACTGCCGTCGGGCCGACGATGGCTAGAACTTTGTCGCTCACTTAGACAAACCTCTTGACTTCAAAACGATGTATATCGAAATCGGTACCCTTTGAAATCCCCGCTTTTTCAAGGGCGATCTCGATCTGCTGCCGGGGTTGCTCTACGCCATCCAGGTCCGGTAGGAGGAGTCCCCTGGTCTCCTGATTTGAAACGATAATACCGTATCTCTTTGGGTCCAACTCATCCAAGGAGTCAACTTTTTCCTTAGGACCAAGGATGTCGACGCTAAAAGAGAGGTATTTAAAATCTTCAGCTCCTACCGGAGGAAATCGCGGATCGTCTATAGCTGATGCTACCGCGTTTCTGACGATCTCATCTTTGATACTCTCGGTTACCGGCTCTATAGTTCCGATACAACCCCTCAACTGATCCTCTATCTTAATACAAACAAAGACTCCGGACTTTCTTCTAAGGTCTTTTGGAAGATAGCCTTGATAATCCAAATACTCTCCGGTTTGGATATACTTCTCTACCGCGGTTATTGCTATTATTACGGGTACGGTATCGGCGGTCATCGTAAAACCATCTCCGCTACCATGTAACCTACGCCAAACGGTCCTTCGTACGACTTTACCTCTGACTCATAGGCCCTGCCCTCGAGCGCACCCGCTAAAATAACGAAAGATCTAAGACCGCACTCACCGGCATTCGCTATCAGGTCAGGATCAAGGTCTTTTAGCTCGCTAATCTTGCCCTCCTTGACCTTTCTAACCACTGCCGAATCGAACTCACGACCTCTTTTGGCGAGACCCATAGGCGCATCTTCGGTAAGCCCATGAGAGAGGTCACCACTCGCTACGAAAGCTATGCGGCTATCGCTCTTCCGGCAAGCCGCGTCTATTGTTTTACCGAGTTCAAAATGTTCTTCAAGGGACAAGCCCGAGATCGAAACTGAGATCAATTTGTATTTTTTCTGTCTTGAGATGTAGTAGTAAGGCACCGCTATGCCATGATCTAAATAACCTTTTCCCTTGTCAGGATATATTCCTCGCTTTAATAGAGGTATTCCTTTTTCGGTAGATTCGTTTAGTAGAAGTTCCCGAAATGTCCCGTCTTCCTCGGCTTCAAAGCTTAGCTCCGGATGGCCAAAATTTGCCAGCGTCCCTTTTAGTACCCCGTCGTCATCTATTAAAAAAGCATCATAATCATATGGTGAATGAGGCGATGTAAAGAGCAGTATGTCGACTTCCGCCTTCAAAAGATCGTCCGCCAACCCTTGAAGACATTTTATGGTCTCGCCTGTCTTATTTATCTCGACCCCTCCGACTTCCGGGATTATGATCGGAGGATGAGGGACGATGGCTCCATAGACAAGACTCATATGATCTCGCCTACCAGATAAAAACTAAAGGCTCCATTGATCCTAACGTCTACATAGTCGTGTATCAAAGACTCGTCGCCGGAAAAATGGATCAGTTTATTTGTATCCGTCCTTCCGGTCAGTCGCAATTTTCCTTTCTTAGCCTTACCCTCAACGAAAACCTTAGCCTTTTTCCCAAGCAGAGCCGTGTTAGACTCAAGGCAAAGCCTGTCTTGTAACTCTACCAATCTCCTAAACCTTTCATCTTTGATTTCTTTTGGGACCTTGTCGGTAAAGCCAGCTGCTCTCGTCCCTTCCCTTTCCGAATAAATAAAAGTGTAGGCCTGATCAAACCCAACTTCTTCCATCAGTTCCAGCGTATCTAAAAAGTCCTGATCCGTCTCGCCCGGAAAACCGACCATAATGTCGGTCGTTATGGATACATCCTCAATCGACGAGCGAATTTTTAGAGCTGTTTGGATATACTTTTCCCTTGAATAGCCTCTGCCCATAGCTTCAAGTATCTTGTTTGACCCGGATTGGACCGGCAAGTGAAAATGGGAGCATATCGATGCCTTTTCTCTAACGATATCTATTACATCCAAGCTCAGATCCTTTGGATGTGAAGTCGTAAACCGTATGCGTTCCAGCCCCGCGATCCCTGATAGTTCACCTAGCAGCTCCGAGAACCTTGTCTCACCGTATAGATCACGGCCATACGAGTTAACGTTTTGACCTAGAAGAGTCACTTCCGTAACCCCATCACTCACATAATCCGTAACGTCTTCAACGATTCCCTTGATAGGGTAGCTGCGTTCATGCCCCCTGACATAAGGAACGATGCAATAGGTGCAGAAATTGTCACAACCGATAGCGATCGGCACCCAGGCATGAAAACGACTCTCTCGAAGAGCCTTGGGCTTCGTTAGCTCTTGATCTTCCTCGCCGACACTGAGTACTCTTCTGCCGTCAGCTGCCTTTTCGATTAAACCTAGAAGACCTTCCTGGTTATACGTACCGAAGACTATGTCTACGTGAGGTAATTTTTCGTACATACGGTCTTTATCGTTTTGGGCAAGACATCCTCCGACCGCGATGATGGTGGAGGGATTGATTGTTTTCAATTTTTTTAGAGCGGCTACGTTTCCATAGAGGCGATCATCCGCGTGCTTGCGAACGCAACAAGTGATGAAGACAATAATATCGGCCCTCTCGATATCACTTTCCAACAGATAGCCCGCTGAAGATAATAGTCCTGATATTCGCTCGGAGTCATGCTTGTTCATCTGACAACCGTATGTCTTTACATGAAAAGTCTTCATGAGGCTATTCTAACAAAAGTAGTGAGAAATTTTATGACTTTCGGATTTGGCTTTGACCAATACGAAGATCGTCAATGCAGTGGTCCGGAACAAAAACCGACCCCATGATCAATCCTCTGCTCGACCCGAGACCGTGGCAGTCCGACCCGCCTGTCATTATCAACCCGAGGTCTTCCGCTATACCTCTGTATCGATCAACGTCAAGGGAGGTATGCTCGCTATGGAATACTTCTAAACCCTTAAGGCCATCCGATACAAAGCCTTTGATCAGATTATCGATCTTTGAGATACCGGGATGAGCCAAAACCGGAACCCCGCCAACGCCTTGGATGATACCGATTATGTCGCTAACGCTGAAAGCTGATTTCCCCACGTAAGCAGGTCCGTTTCGTCCGATATACTTATTGAAAGCTTCCTGAATATCTTTGATATAGCCCTTCTTTAGCAGTGCTCGGGCTATATGCGCTCTTCCCAGGGTCCCATCATCGGATTGGCTCCTGATATCGTCCATCCGGATCACAAGGCCAAGATCGCGTAGTTTCGCAATTATATTCTCTGCCCTTAGCGCTCTGTTTCTTTTAAGCTCACCCAAAGTGCTTAGAAAGGCCCGGTCCTGGTAATCTACGTTATAACCAAGTACGTGAATATCTCTGCCATCGACATCCGAGCTCATCTCGATTCCGGGAATGACTTCAATACCGAACTTTTTTGACGCCTCGATCGCTTCGTCAATGCCATCGACGGTGTCGTGGTCGGTTAGGGCGATTGTTTTAAGATTTAAACGTGACGCTAACTCAACGACCTGTCCGGGTAAGAGAGATCCGTCAGATGCCTTTGAGTGAAGGTGCAGATCTATTGACATCGATTATTGTGCCGATTATCTTGGTTCGACATGAAGTCTTATTCCAGTTCTCTCTTCACCGTCGATTATAATTTCGGCAAAGGAAGGGACGCATACCAGATCTACTCCAGTTGGAGCTACAAAACCTCGAGCAATAGCGATAGCTTTTATGGCTTGATTTAGAGCCCCAGCACCGATGACCTGCAGTTCACAACTGCCCTTTTCTCTTAATACTCCAGCAACCGCGCCCGCCACTGAATTGGGGCTCGATTTTGAAGATACCCTCAACACATCTTCCACTAGTGCTCCTCCTTGACTGCTGCTATGATAAGTAGTATTACTACTGCTATTAGATGTATTCACTATCGTCAGTGGTTAACGAAAGCCGGATCGTTATCTTTCTCTTTCCACTCGTTACTTCTGGTTCTTCTAAAAGTTTTATAAAGTATTTCTCCTCTAATACTCGGAATTTTTGTTTTATTGCTTGAGTGAATTCTTCAATATCTTCACTTAAGATGTTCTTGGTGAGGTTTTTATCGTTAAAAAATATATCTAGTGGTTTCCCGGTTTTCCCCTTCTCCTTAATATCGTCTAACCCTATCGGACCAAGCGGCGTTATTTCGCCGCTCATTATTCTATGGGCATTTCTCGAAGATATTTCAAGGTCAAAAAGTCTCTTTGCGTTAAAAACAAGTTCATCCGAGGTGTCGGATTCAGAAAGTCTGGCCCAAAAAGGAACTGCTTCAGGACTTACCTGGTTATTGTCAATATAATTTCGACCAAGCACTATCATCGTAGCCAGGATGTCAGAAGGCGAGCCATGATAGATCGCGACGTCGGGAAAGTCGATAAAGAATTCAACTAAAAGCCGTGCGACATTTCGAGGACCTCTTATCTCAAGACCGTCTTCACCTTTTTTGACCTTAGGAAAAGTTGACTGGTCTCTTTTTTCGGTTAGTTTTGAAGTATCGATCTCCAGCTTAAAAACTGAGCCTAGCGTTTTGGCTGAATGAAGCAGTTCGATACTTGCTGGACTTGAATCTATTGAATACAGCGCCATTCCGCGACCGTGAACGCCATACCTGTCCTCAATGATCTTTTTTATCTTGGACGTCACGCGTGGTTCAAAAACCGCTTCATGGACTTGTTTTGGTATTCCGACGCCGTCGTCTATGATCCTAAAGACCCTATACCCATCGCTCTTCTTTGCCGATGAGATGAAGATCTTTTTAGCGCCAGCGTCCCTCGAGTTTCTGAGCATCTCTACAACGCAATCCTCGACGCATTTTATATCGTGGCGTGCCTGTCTCTTCTGGGCCTCGGAAGTATTTAAGCGAAAAAAACCTTCACCAAGGTCTTTTTCGATCTTTAGAAATTTTTTGCTCTCAAGGCTCGATATAAAATCAATGATCTTGTCGCCATCGTCGGTTGCCATGCGATCTCCGAATCGAATTAGTACTTGTATGCTATATTAGCGATATTACTTCGCGTATTCAATGGCTCTATTTTCACGTATCACGATGACCTTTATCTGACCCGGATACTCTAGCTGCTCTTCGATCTCTTTGGCTATCTCCCGTGCCAATAGAGTCGATTCGCTATCATCAAGTTCTTCGGGCCTGACCATGATCCTTATTTCACGCCCTGCTTGCATGGCATATGATTTTTCGACACCTTTGTAGGATTCAGCAAGTTCCTCCAGCTTTTCCAGCCTCTTTATGTAACTTTCGAGCATCTCTCGTCTAGCGCCCGGCCTTGAAGCTGAAATAGCGTCAGCCGCTTGAACCAAGACGGCTTCAACGGTCTGGGGCTCTATGTCGGCATGATGCGCTTCTATCGCGTGACATATCTTTGGTGTCTCGTTAAGTCTCTTGGCAAGATCTGCTCCGATAACCGCATGAGGCCCCTCTACTTCGTGGTCTATCGCCTTTCCTAAGTCGTGCAAAAGGCCGGCTCGCTTAGCTAACCTGACGTCTACATGAAGCTCTGACGCCATTATGCCGGCAAGATGCGATACCTCAAGTGAATGCTGAAGGACGTTCTGCCCATAACTTGTCCGATATTTTAACCTTCCCAGAACCCTTATAAGCTCAGCATGAAAACCATGTATATTCGTATCAAGTGTCGCTTGCTCACCGGCGTTTCGTATTTCCGAATCGACTTCCGCCTTTGACTTCTCAAACAACTCCTCTATCCTCGCCGGGTGGATTCGCCCATCAGCGATCAGTTTTTCCAGAGTTAGCCTGGCAATTTCCCTTCTTACCGGATCAAAGCTGGAGAGGATTACCGCCTCAGGGGTATCATCGATAATAAGATTGATACCGGTTATTGTCTCAAAAGCGCGGATATTTCTACCCTCTCTACCGATTATCCTGCCCTTCATCTCATCGCTAGGCAGCGGAATAACAGAGACAGTCGTCTCCGCCGTATGATCAGCCGCTACTCTTTGGATCGACAACGAAACGATGTTCTTAGCCCTTTTATCAGCTTCATCCCTTGCCTCGGACTCAATATCACGTACCATCTGAGCGGCATCGTGCCTCACTTCATCTTCGATCTTTTTTAAAAGAAGTTCTTTTGCGTCTTCGCCTGAAAGTCCGGCGATTCTCTCTAGTACTTTCTTTTGTTCGGAAATAACGTCCTGATACTCAGCTTTCTTAACATCGATCTCTTTCGACCTGTCTTGCAGTTCCCGCTCTCTATCGTTTAGCTGATTCCCTCTTTTTTCAATCGATTGCTCTTTGTCGCTTAGTCGCTTCTCGGAACCATGAATATCCGAGCGACGTTCCTTTAACTCTCGTTCTCCCTCCTGGCGCATTACGAAAATTTGATCTTTCGCTTCCAGCAGAGCTTCTTTCTTAGCAGTTTCGGATTTACTTCTTGCCTCTTCCAGGATCTTTTTTGACTCCGTCTCGGCTGAAGCTATTTTTGCTTCCGCCAAAACGCGTCTTACTATAAAACCAACCCCAAAGCCAACAAGAAGAGCACCGAGAACTGCAACTATAATGGTTACTGACATAGCGTTCTCCTTTTCTTTGAAATAAAAAAACCGAGCGTATAGCCCGGCAAAAAATGTTTACTTAGTCATCGCATTCACGACCCGTACGTCATGAACGAAAATATTATTTTTTTCATTTGTAGATTCTAAATAATATCTTAACTGAATAACTTCAGGTAAACGCACTTTTTGCCTACTAAATATTACATCTTAATAAACATAGCGTCAAGCGTGTTTCAATAGATGAGTAAATAGATTTTATGAAGACATTAGAGGGTGATCGACTCTCCAAATTAACGCTTTTTACCTGTGGCGCAACCAGTGCTTACAACCCCTACACTCAATGAATCATCTTAAAAAAAAGAAATTCGCTCAAGATAAAACTGCCGCTCCCACCCGTCTTAAAGTCATCGTTAATTTCAGGATTTACGCAATCGGTTGCTCAGCCTTCAAGAAATATTATCGAGACTTTTTGTCTTCGCTGCCGACCTTTTCTTTATCGTCTGCGGTCTTCTTTTTGGTCGCCGCCCGATCTGCGTTTCCTTTCAGGCCCAACTCAGCCTTTACCTGGCTCTCTATGGTTGCGACAAGATCAATGTTTTCTTTTAGATATTGCTTGGCGCTCTCTCTTCCTTGGCCCAGTCGCTTATCGCCATAGGTGTACCAGGAGCCGCTCTTGTCTATGATTCCGACTTCGACCCCTAAGTCGACTATGCTTCCTTCTTTGGATATGCCTTCACCATACATTATGTCAAACTCAGCTTTTCTGAAAGGCGGCGACAACTTGTTCTTGACTACCTTTGCCCTTACTTTGTTTCCGACGATTTCCGTACCCTGCTTTATCGACTCTATCCTGCGTACATCTATCCTTATTGAGGCATAAAACTTCAGTGCTCGCCCTCCCGACGTGACCTCCGGACTGCCATACATGACTCCGACTTTCTCTCTTAGCTGATTTATAAATATCGCTGTAGTATTCGATTTACTTATGGCGCCAGCAAGCTTTCTCATCGCCTGCGACATCAGTCTCGCCTGCAGTCCTACGTGGGTGTCACCCATCTCCCCGTCTATCTCGGCACGCGGCACAAGAGCCGCTACTGAGTCGATTACCACTACATCGATAGCGCCACTTCTGATAAGCATCTCGACGATCTCAAGCGCCTGCTCGCCGGTGTCCGGCTGAGATATGAGCAGGTTGTCAACGTCTACGCCCAGTCTTTTAGCATAACTGGGATCCAGGGCGTGCTCAGCATCTACGAACGCTACAATGCCTCCGTCCTTCTGAGCCTCGGCCATGATCTGTAGGGCTAAAGTAGTCTTACCTGACGCCTCGGGACCATATATCTCTACGACCCTTCCCCTAGGGACGCCGCCTATTCCCAGCGCTACATCCAAAGCAAGAGAGCCGGTCGGAATAACCGCGACATCAAAGCGACTCCCGAATTCTCCAAGCTTCATAAGAGCGCCTTTACCAAACTTGCGCTCGATCTGTTCCATAGTCATTTCAAGTACTTTTTCTTTTTCCATCAGCACTCCTTAAATCGAAGACAACTTGTTTTTAGCACGAACATCTGTTCGTGTCAAGAAAGTAACCTTATATTTTCAAGTAAGTGATATTCAGCCCCACCCTTACTTAACTTACTTTCAAATAAAGTTACTCTTTCCACAGGTAGCTCACGTGTAATGACGATCCTCTTATTAATGTCTGTTATATCTACTCTCTTATTATTAAGTCTGGCCAAGGTAAGATGGGGATGATATTCCCTCCCATCCTCCTCTAGCCCCAAAGCTGACGCTCTTGCCTCGATTTTCCTCTTTATCCCCAGCAGCCGTTCGTCATCTTCTAAGCCGAGCCACAAGATTCGCGCTCTTTTGCTACTTGGAAAACACCCTACTTCTGTCGTCCTCAAATTAAATGTCTTTACCCCGGCTACCGACTTTTTTATAAGCTCGACAATATCACTTACCTCTGACGAACTGCGATTACCAATAAATTTAAGAGTTAGATGGATGTTCTCGGGCCGAACCCATTTCCCCATAACCTTATCCTCAAGCTTAGCCTTAGCGTCGGTCAGATCATCGACTAGCGCGTCGCTGATGCTAACCCCAATGAACAGGCGCTTTATCTTAACAGTCACTCTTGATCACCTTATATGCAGCCGAAGCGTGTTCAGCGCTGTCTGAGCCGTTCTTCTTCTTATCTTATCCCTTGACCCTCGAAAATTATATTTCTGAACACTACTACCCTTATCGTCGGAGATAGAAATGTAAACTAGTCCAACGGGTTTACCTGAGTCATCGCTGCCAGGCCCTGCGATGCCGGTAACGGCTATAGCAATGTCTGAATTGGTGAGCCGCCTGACGCCGGTAGACATCTGAGTGGCCGCCTCTTGACTGACAGCACCGTACTTTTTAAGTGTTTCATGTGAAACACTTAAAACCTTAGACTTCAATTCGTTGCTATAGGCGGCAACCCCGCCTAAGTAATACCTCGAACTTCCGGGAATGTCCGTAACCATCTTGGATATCATTCCACCAGTACAAGACTCCGCGGTGGAAAGAGTCAGACCTTTATCAATCAATTGTCCGGCGACAACGGCCTGCATCGTCTCAGTTCCCTCGCTGAAAATTCTATCCTTCAGCATATCCGCTATCTCATCCCTTACAGATAGTATCCTCTTTTCGTCCTCGGGGTCGTCAGATAGCTTTGAATATATGATCCGAATCTTTTCTACCTGCGCGAGGATGGTAAAATCAATATCATGAAATTCTCTGACTATCGGCTGAATCGTCTTAGCGAGTTCAGGCTCCGACATTCCGAAGACATTAAGTGAACCTTCGTGAACGCGGATCCGATGGTCACTCTCATCTTTAATCTTAGCGAAGGCGATCTCTAACATATCTCTCATCTCGCGCGGAACCCCCGGCACAGAGATAATGGTACTCTTATTATTAACTTTGATCATTATTCCCGGTGCCGTTCCTCTATCGAGAAGAATGGGGCTTGCCCCGACCGGGAGATAAGCCTGGCGCATGAACAAGTCAGCTTCCGTGCCTCTAGGTATGTGTCCACTTAAACGCTCGACCAGATCCTCGTTTTTAACGAGCCGAACGCCAAGAGCTTCAGCTAAGGCGACTCTGGTTACGTCATCATGGGTCGACCCAAGTCCGCCGGTCATCACTATGATATCGATATCTTTCAAAAGGAGTTCTTTTACTGTCGCGCATATTTCATTTATATCGTCGGCTACCGCGACGATGGTTCTGCAGTTTAATCCGTTTTGCGTCAATTTCCTCGCGATATAGCTGGAGTTTGTATCCTTTGAGCCGCCTGATGTTATTTCTGAACCAATAATAACTATCGCTGATCTCAAACCATATCCTTCGCTCGAAGTATAAAGCTATACTTTATGTTGATATCTTCTCCAATATTCCCTTTGACTTAAAATAATAGTCCAATCCCGACACAATGGTCAGTACGATAGCAATACCCATCAACAATATCGCGGTGTAATCTACTATAATAGTCATCAACCCGACCGGTGGCATCTCAGCTCTTAGTATCCAGGCTACTATGGCAAAAACCTGAAACACGGTCTTTAACTTTCCCGTTAAGCTTGAGCTAACGATCTCTCCCTCACCCATTGCCAGTATCCTGAGCCCTAAGACAGCTATCTCCCTGCCGATTATTATCATAGCTATCCACGCCGACAGACTCCCGATGTCCACCAAGCTGATCAAGGCTGCTGATATTAATAATTTATCCGCCACCGGGTCAAGAAATTTTCCAAAATTAGTCACCTGTTGCCTGCTTCTAGCAATGTAACCATCCAGGCCGTCTGTCATTGCCGCGACACTAAATAAGGCCGCCGCCAGCCAATCACCGTATTGAATATTCGACAGGATGAGCGCCATGAAGACCGGGATTATAAGAATACGCGCTATCGTTAACCTATTAGCTAAATTCAACCGATTTCATCTCTGCTCGTTTCCGACAGTCTAGCGCTTACATCGTAACCTTCGCTACCCCGGATTACTACGTCAACGATATCTCCGGGCGACAATATCTTTACTGAGGTTATCGTAACTTCTCCATCGATCTCAGGGGCTTGACCCTCTAGACGCCCAAGGTAACGATCACCATCTATGAAGTTATCGATGATAGCTTTTTTTGTTTCTCCTACCAGATCCATTTTTTTTGAGGAGCCGATATTATCGGCGACCTCTCTTAATCCATTGGCTCGCTCTCGCTTAGTCACTGAATCGATCTGGGACGGCATTAGCGCGGCCCTTGTCCCCTCTTCGGCGGAGTACTCAAAGACTCCTAGATAGTCAGGCTTTAGTTTCTCGATAAAAGTCACAAGTTCAGTATAGTCGCTATTACTCTCACCGGGGTAACCGACTATCACTGATGTCCTGATCGCCACATCGTCTATCTTTTTCCTTATTCCATCTACAGTATCGATAAACATCGACCCCTCGCCGTAGCGATTCATCGACCTTAATATCTTCTTACTGGAGTGCTGAAACGGCAGATCAAGATAGTTGCACATCTTCCTGTTATTCATCATTCTTTCGACCACGGTGGAGGACAGAGACTCTATCTGTTGGTACATGATCCTAATCCATCCAAGATCGTCTATCATCATCAGTTCATCCAAGAGTTTCGCGAGGTCAATATTTCCGCCCAGATCTTCGCCGTACAAGGACGTGTCCTGACCCACTAAGACCAATTCCTTAGCTCCCCCTTTGACTAAAAGGCCAGCTTCGTCGACGATCTCATCTAACTCAATGCTTCTGTACTTACCTTTGATCTCTGGGATAGCACAAAAAGAACACCTTCTATCGCAACCATCCGATATCTGAAGATACTCCCACGACCTGTTGATAGTCACGTATAACTTTGAATCATCGGTGGCTTGATGTGTAAGTCCAAGAATATTATCGATATCACCAAGATCATCAAAGTCCATCAGTATTTCAATCTCAGGTATAGCCTGAGTTAACTCTTCTTTGTATCGCTGTACTAGGCAGCCGAATACCGCGAACCGCGGCTTTTGGGGATTATTTTCTACAAGTTCTAGGATAGTATTTATCGATTCTTCTTTTGCCGACTCGATAAAACCACAGGTGTTAACTAGTATTAACTCGGCGCCATTACTATCGTCTAGTAGCCGGTAGCCGGATTTTTTTAATATTCTTCTAACTTTTTGAGAGATTACGCTGTTCTTGGGACAGCCCAACGTAATTAGGTACGCTTTTTTTTGTGGTTTTTCTTCCACGTCCTACCTAAAGTTAACAAATTGAAGTGGTATTTCAACGTTAGCTTCTTTTACTAAGACGATAGCCTCCTGAAGAAGGTCCTTGCTTTTAGCGCTGACCCTTAACTTGTCTCCTTCTATTTGGGTCTTAACCCTTAGCTTGGATTTTTTGATCAGCAGATTTATCTCTTTGGACTTCTCTGTTGATATCCCCGTAACTAACTCTATCTCCTGCCTTAACCTGCCCCCTGCGGCGTCTTCAGCTTTAGAGACATCTAATGCTTTCGGTGAGATGCCCCGCTTAATCATCTTAGACTTTATTACATCCAAAATAGCTGTAAGGGCCATATCGTTAGCCGTCTCCATTACGACTTTATTCTGCTCTCGATCGAGCTCGATCGTTGAGTTTGTATTTTTGAGATCGTATCTGTTTACGATTTCTTTCCTTCCTTGGTTGATCGCGTTATCGACTTCTTGCATGTCTATCACTGAGACGATATCAAACGAGCTGTCCTTAGCCATCCTCACTCCTTATCAAAGTTATGTATTTTCCCCGATCAGTTCAGAATAATCGAGTGCTTCTAAGTATAAATATTATAGCCGCCGTAATCGCTATTAAAAATATCATTAATAATATTTTTCCAGATAGTTTACTTTTTTTGGCACCCTTATCCCCTATCGCAAAATTATCTGAGCGTCCTGCTGGGTCCTCGTTCTCGCTTTGATATCGAGCGATAAGGTCCTGAGACTCGATCTGCAGATAGTCAGCGTAATTCTTTATAAAACCTATTACATAAGCTTGTCCGGGTATCTGTTTGTAATCGTCATTTTCAATGGCGGTCAAGTACTTTGACCTGATCTTGATGTCCTTTTCGACATCTTTAATTGAGATACCTCTCTTAGCTCTTGCTTTTGAGAATATCTCGCCTATTGATAATTCTTTGACTTCCTGATCTTCAACCATAGTTAAAATCTAACATATCCGTCATCGTGTATAAAAGCAATCATTCATTATTCAAAATATTTAAGAAATATTTATCATTTTTGTAACAGCTGATTTTGCCCGTACCCTAACAGCTTCGTCAACAACAACCTCATACACGCCGTCCCTTAAGCTTTTATATACTTTCTCAAGGGTGGTGAGCTTCATGTTTGGACATATCGCCGTCTTGGAAGGAAAGAGGAATAACTTGCCTGGGTTCTCCTTTTCCAGCTTATACCTCATGCCCATCTCGGAACCGATAATGATCGTCTTTGACGAAGTCTTCTTGGCGTATCTATACATTCCCGAAGTACTGGTTATCTCGTCGGCCAGCTCCAAGACATCGGCCTCGCATTCGGGGTGGGCTACAAATACCGCTTCCGGGTGCTTTTCCTTTAACCCCCGGATCTGCTGCGCGGTTATGTTTTGATGCGTTGGGCAATATCCCGGCCAAAGGATGATTTTTTTTGATGTTTTGGTCGCTACGTAACCGCCAAGGTTTTTGTCAGGAATGAATATTATCTCATCATCATCCAGACTATTTACCACAGATACGGCATTTGACGATGTGCAGCAAATATCGCTTTCAGCCTTGATCTCCGCGCTTGAGTTTACATAGCAGACCACGGGAACTCCGGGATGCTCGCCTTTAAACTCTATCAACTGATCGATCGTGATCATATCGGCCATCGGACATCCCGCTCTCGGATCGGGTATTAGTATCCTCTTCTGCGGATTTAGGATATACGCTGTTTCGGCCATAAAATAAACGCCGCAAAAAATTATTGTGTCCGTATCTAATTCGGTAACTTTACGTGATAGCCCTAGCGAGTCTCCGGTATAGTCGGCTATCTCCTGTACCTCATCTCTTTGGTAATTGTGTGCAAGGATTACAGCGTTGGATAGCTCCTTTAAATCCCTGATCTCGTTCATTAACTCTTTTTTGTCTTTCAAAATGTCACCGCTCAGTTAAGATCTGTCTTTACCGGAGTAACAATATTGTTTTCATCATCCAATAGCACGATCTTTGGAATATGTTCCCTGGCTTGTTCGTCAGGTAGCGATGTATATGTCAGTACGATGACCTTGTCTCCCTTATGCATCACTTTTGCGGCGGCCCCGTTGATTATCATCTCCGCCGACCCGCTTCTTCCCTTGATAGCATAAGTCTCAAGACGCGAACCGTTAGTGACGTTTACGATCTGTATCTTCTCGTGTTCAATTATATCGGCCGCCTTCATGATGTCTTCCGCTATCGTCATGCTGCCATCATAATCTACGTTCGCGTCCGTTACCATCGCCTTATGTATCTTGCTCTTCAACATTGTCCGTCGCATGACTCTCACCTCAAAATAATCTGGCTCTAGCTTACCAGTAAATTGTCGATCAAACGAGTGTTTCCCGCCCTGACCGCAATCGCTATCAGTAACGGCGGTTCTGCCGATTCCAGCTCACTTAGATCATCGGGTCTGCATAACGATATATACTCCAGACTAAAATTTTCTCTACTTTCGATAATATCGCTAATAGCCGCCTTTAAACTTTTAACATCTCTTTGTCCGTTACAAATATCATCCCTCGCGGCAATCATGGATTTCCAGATTACGTGAGCGTTACTTCTTTCTTCATCGCTTAGATTTGAATTTCTCGAGCTGATCGCAAGTCCGTTAGGTTCTCTTACTGTCGGTACGGAAACTATCTCAATCGGGAAATCCAGGTCCTTTACCATCTTTTTTATGATAAGTTGCTGCTGCCAATCTTTTTCACCAAAAAAAGCGATATCGGGTCGAGTAATATTAAAGAGTTTAGCGACAACAGTCGCGACGCCTCTAAAATGTCCAGGGCGATTTTTTCCGCATAGATGATCGCTTAAGCCGTCAACAGCCACCCAGGTGGAGCTGTCCTTTTTAAATAAATCATCAGCCTTCGGAGTAAAAACAATGTCGACGTCCATATCTTTGACTAGAGCCAGATCTTCATCGAGCGACCGGGGATAATCTCTTAGGTCATCGATATCATCAAACTGGGCAGGGTTTACAAAGATGCTCACGATAACCTTTTCGCATCGCTTGCAAGCCGTCTTTATTAACTCAACGTGACCTTCATGGAGTGATCCCATGGTCGGCACCAGGGCTACAGAGGTATCGCTAAATGCTTCAACCTCTCTTCTAATATCATCGATTTCCTTGACGATCTTCATCCGACGGTACTTCCTGGAAGTTGACTTATAGGTTTTTATCTCTTAGGGCATCCATGACTTCACTTACAGCCTGAAAAGAATTAGACTTTTTGGGAAATTTTGATGTCTTAACATCGTCAACGTAACCCCGCAAAGCGCTCTTGATCAAACGGCTCGAATCAAGATATTTTTTCGCGTGTTTTGGTGGATCCTTTTCCAGGAGACCCAAAAGGTCGGCTGTTACCTGAATCTGCCCGTCACATCCAAGGCCTGCGCCTATGCCGATTGTCGGTACCCTTACAGACTCAGTTACGACCGACGACAGCTCCGCCGGAACGCATTCTAAAACTAATGCGAATATCCCGGATCGCTCAAGCGACCTCGCATCGTCAATGATCGATTGCGCCTCATCAAGCGAGCGGCCCTGTACTTTCATTCCACCCATCTGATTTACCGATTGGGGCTTAAGACCAATGTGGCCCATAACGGGGATGCCGGCATCAATGATCCTACTTGCAGTCTCGGCCATTCCCTTTCCACCTTCGATCTTGACAGCTTCAACGCCTGCCTCTTTTACGAATCTACCGGCGCTCACTAAGGCTTGTTCAGCGCTTACCTGATAGGACATAAACGGCATGTCCGCGATCACAAGAGCTCTCTTAACACCCTTAGTCACCATCTTGGCATGATAGATCATGTCGTCCAGATCAATGCCTAAGGTATTTTCGTCACCCCTTATAGTCATCGATAGCGAATCCCCTACCAAAACGATCTCCGCTCCGGAAGTATCACAGTAGGTCGCCGATAAATGATCCCATGCCGTCAAGCCGACGATCTTTTCCCCGGCTGCCGCCATATCCATTAAAGTCGTTGTTTTTATTTTTTTTAAATTATCCATTTTAAAAATTATAACAAAAAAAGGGCTGACTCGTACGTCAGCCCTTACCTAGGTTTATTTTTTTTATTTTAGCTTTCTGCCGGGCGTAGTGGGCCAAGTTTAGGTTTTAAGTTTTTACTCTTAGAATCCTTGACTTCGCCTTTAGATATATCCTCGACAGCGCCTCCGCCGTCACCGCTCCCATTGTCTCCAAGAAGCTGAAGAAGCTCCTCTTTCTCCAGTGTCTCCTTATCCATCAATACCGCGACGATAGTCTCCATCCGATCCTTGTTTTCTTCGATGATCTTTCTTACCTTCACAACAGCTTCATCGATGATACGGCGTATCTCACTATCGATCTGGTACGCGATCTCCGGGCTATAATCAACGTTAGCGCCAAGGTCCTTACCAAGAAAAACCTCGTGTTGCTTCTGTCCGAGTGTCAGCGGGCCGAGTTTATCGCTCATACCCCACTCGCAGATCATCGTTCTAGCCATCTTGGTCGCTCTCTCCAGATCGTTACTGGCTCCGTTAGTTACGTCTCCCAGAAATATCTCCTCAGCTACCCTTCCGCCAAGCAAGGTACCGATCTCGTCGAGAACCTCAAGTTTTGACATAAAATTCCTATCTTCGGTTGGCAGAATCAGCGTATAACCCGCCGCCATTCCTCTTGGGATAATAGAGACCTTATGAACCGGGTCCTTTACATGGGGAAGCATGTGAGCAACTAACGCATGACCCGTCTCGTGATAGGCCTTGACCTTTTTTTCTTTTTCCGAGATAACCTGAGATTTCTTTTCCGGTCCGGCGATGACCCGTTCGATTGCCTCTTCCATCTCGGCCATCTCAATACTCTTCTTGTTATGTCTGGCGGAAAGTAACGCCGACTCGTTGACTACGTTAGCGATATCAGCTCCGGTAAAACCGGGCGTCCTTCTCGCCAAGACATTAATATCGATATCTTTCGCAAGCGGCTTGCCTTTAGTGTGGACTTCAAATACTGCCTCCCTGCCCTTTAGATCGGGTCTGCCCACTACGATCTGCCGGTCAAACCTGCCGGGTCGAAGAAGGGCCGGGTCGAGAATGTCCGGCCTGTTGGTCGCGGCGATCAGAATAACATTATCTTTTACATTAAAGCCGTCCATCTCTACTAATAGCTGATTGAGTGTTTGCTCACGTTCGTCATGGCCTCCGCCAAGTCCAGCGCCCCTGTGACGCCCTACAGCATCGATCTCATCCATGAATATGATCGACGGAGAGGCTGCTTTTGCCTGCTCGAATAGGTCACGGACCCTGGAGGCCCCGACACCGACGAACATCTCAACAAAATCAGAACCGCTGATCGTAAAAAACGGTACACCGGCTTCGCCGGCTACGGCTCTCGCCAGCAATGTCTTTCCGGAACCAGGGGGTCCAAATAGTAAAACCCCTTTAGGGATCTTGGCTCCAAGGGACTGAAATTTTGCCGGATTAGCAAGAAACTCTTTGATCTCGCTTAATTCCTCAATTGCTTCTTCGGCGCCGGCTACGTCTTTAAACGTTACCCTTGGTTGATCCTTAGATGCTTTTTTATGTTTACTCTTTCCAAACGACATGACCTTATTGCCGCCGCCCTGCATCGATTGCATCATGAATATCCACAGGCCAAAAAAGAGTACAAACGGGAGAATGTTAATCAATACAGTCACCCATGGGATCGCTCTTTGAGGATCTATCGTTATAAACTTTACATTGCTCTGTAACAAAAAGTCGGCGATATCAAAGTTAGCCGTATAGTTGACTTTAAATTCTTTTCCGTTTTTTGAGTATGCTACAGAGTGGTCCTTATCGGCAACGGTTACGTCTTTTATATCTCCTGATTTAACGTCCTTAACAAAAGCATCAAGCTTGACTACCTTTGGTGTGTCCGGTTTATTGAAATAACTGTTAGCTACGAACAGGACGATAATGATTAAAATTAAATATATCCCTGCGCTTTTAAATAATTTTTGCAACTTAACACTTCCTTTTTTAATCTTGTAATCTTATCATGCGATGACCTTTTTATCAATACTGAGCTGGTACGATTGTATAATTATGATCCCAATATTTCCTTTTTCAGTTCTCCTACGAATTTTAAATTTCTATAGTTTTCGTCATAATCCAATCCATATCCGACGACAAACCTGTCCGGTATCACAAATCCGACGTGTTTTGGATCTATCCCGCTCGTCTGTTTATCTTTCTTGACAAGAAGCGAGCATATTTCCAAACTTGCCGGCTGACGAGATCTCAAGTTCTTTATCAAATAGTTCAATGTAAGCCCCGTATCCAAAATATCTTCCACTATCAATACGTGCTTACCGCTTATATCCTCGTCAAGATCCTTTAATATCCTAACGATTCCCGAACTCTTGGTTGCCGAACCGTAACTTGACACCGCCATAAAATCAACTTGGAGAGGTAGCGAAATAGCGCGGACCAGATCGGCGATAAACATGAGGGCCCCTTTTAAGATGCCTATACAGAGCAGTTCTTTATCCCTGTATTCTTCCGTAAGTATCCGCCCAAGCTCGCTGACTTTATTGGCGATCTCCTCCTCGGTCACTATTATATTATCTACATCGTCTACTATATCTCTCACAAACTATTCCCTCGTTTCGATTTTTAAAACAGCTACCTTACCAGTTGTTTTATCGACCCGGACTCTTTGGTCCGACCTATGCCCTGCTATCCAGACTATTTTCTCCATATCTTCAATGATCGGAATCTGATTTCGTCGTCTTTTCGGTATCTTTTGGTCAATAAAAAAATCTTTTACTTTTTTAGTCCCATCCATACCAAAGGGAATAAATCTATCGCCCGGCATGAAGGAACGGACTACAAGCGGCCATTTTATCTTGCTTTCATCAAGATTTGCTACGTCTGTGCCGCTATCAAGCTTTAGGTCGACCGCATCTGTTAACTCGACCTTTATACTGAATAACAAAGATATACTATTATCTCTACCGATGACAAGCTCATTTTCTTTAATAGACGTATCAGCTCTACGCAAGTACAGGACGAGCCTGTCACCTTCCTTGGAAACACTGACCCCGCCTTGTAAATCCAGACCTTTTAGACTACCGTCTCGCAGTCTTTTTAGAACGTCGAAAAGTTGATCGATAGTCGGTCTGTCGGTGTATGGGTCATTTAATCTTTGTATTGACAGGCGAAGGACCCTTGATTGGATATCCAATGATTCCCTAACCAGACTTTCTATCGGTATCGATATCTCCGTGGCTTTAACAGAGGCTATTTCACAAAAGACAGTGCTGGCGGTCTTTTCCCGACTACCCTCATCAATTCTAATGATCTCGCACGTTTGATAGACCACATCATCTATCCCATACTCTCTTAAGTTTGGAGTCACGTGCCTTCTTATTCTGTTACGAAAATATTTATCACTATTGTTTGATTCGTCTACAACATATCGTTGCCCCAGTTCTTCCATCCACGACATGATCTCCGCTTTCGTGCTCTCTATCAGCGGACGAATATATTTATCATCTCTTTTTGGAGGGATTCCGGTTAAACCCCTAAGGCCTGAACCGCTGGCAACTCTCATCAGAAATGTCTCCGTGACATCATCTTTGATGTGCCCGGTCGCTATCTTATTTAGACCGTTGTCGCTTGCAATTTTCTCCATCAATTTGTACCGCACCTCTCTTGCCCCCTCTTGAAGAGATAGCCCGTTACTTCTCGCGAAGTCGCTCACGTTAGATCTTTCGACATGGACCAAGGTCTCGAATTGTCTACCCAGGTCCCTTACAAAGCCCTCGTCGTCGCTTGCCTCTTTTCGAATAAGATGATTTAAATGGAATATCTGAACTTCTTGACCCGAGTGGTTTGCGATCTCGTGGATGATCCTAAATAACGCGACTGAATCCGGTCCTCCGGAGACGGCGACTAATATATTATCGTTTTCATTTATAAGATCATATTTTTTAATTGTATCAATGACTTTATGGTATAAATGTGACAATTGACCACTCCTTCGTTCCGGAGTCACTTAAGGATAAAAATGACAATGAAAACAAGCTTTTGTACCATCGCGTTCAGGAAAAGCCCTTATGCGATTTTTGATATCATGACGATTATATCCAATATCGGTTACGACGCTATCGAAGTATGGGGCAATCACCTGACCGACGTAGATATCGAACAGTTAAGTAAGTTTATGACCGACAACAAGATGACCATTTCAATGATCTCGCCTTACATGAATTTTACCGGCTCACTTGATGAGATGAAAGCCAGCCTTCGATCGGCTGAAAAATATATCGCGACCGCAAAGAAATTAGGTTGTTCGAGAATTAGAGTTTTTACCGGAGTCGAGGGAAGCGCCGACGTTACTAAAGCTAAAATGGATCAAGCCCTTCGCGGCCTCGGCGAACTATGTAACATGGACCCGACGATAGATTTTGCTCTTGAAACCCACCCTAAGACTTTGGTGGATAATGCAGACTCAACGATTTCCCTGATAGAAAAAGTCGATATGGCTAACCTGAAAGTCAACTTAGATATATATCACATGTGGGAAGTCCATCAGGAGCCATTAACCGTACTGGATCGTCTGTTTCCATTCATTACTCACATACACGCGAAAAACGCTAACTTGCCGCCGGAATTATCCGCCAATAACCATCCGCTACTACACGACCAGGAGGCTTCTCAGGAGATCGTCGGCGTTACTTACTTGGACGAAGGTCAAATGGACTATACAAGTTTTATAAAAAAATTGTTAGACCGCGGGTATGACGGCCACTTTTCTATCGAATGGTTCGGTCACGGTGTTGAGCAGGCGGCGCGACATGAGCTCGACTATATTGAGTCATTCATTGAAAGTGATCAGACTTTAAAGCAGGATATCTCGCAAAGATGATTTATAAGCTTCTTAAACAAGCAGTTGGACGAGGCGCAAAATTTAATACAAAAAGACTGCTCCCCACAGACAACGCCGGTCTCTAATAGAGATCTTAGAAGATCTTCGTCAGCGGATTTAATCCATTCGATAAGGTGGTAGCGGTAGTTATCTCCCGGCGTCCTTAGCATTAGAAGTAACGAATAGTAATGGCACCCTTCTTCTATGCAATACTGAAAACAACGATCTAACTCCTTGCAGTCACGCGCGTCAGAAACAAGTTGCCCTATCTCCTCTTGAGTAAGATCCTCTATCCAGCTAATAAATTTTAGTTTTAAGTATGTCTGTTCATTCATAAGATGATCATTTGGTAGATATTTAGATTTTCGGCTGTTTTGT
>SDBV01001341.1_pt1 | contig 37039 bp, 32 predicted proteins | sample 2277081 | NCBI WGS metagenome assembly SDBV01 (sample SAMN10402039, study PRJNA504765) | marine sediment metagenome | isolation source: marine sediment core GS10_PC15, 223 cmbsf | place: Arctic Ocean: Southern Knipovich Ridge | collected 2010 | reverse complement strand
GGGGTTTTTCTGGCAAATATCCTAAACACCGCTATTATAGGCAAAGTTGTGGGAGTACTATTTTTAATCTTGGCAGTGCTAACAGTCCTGCTTGTTTTCTGAACCGCCAGTGTGATTTCCAACAAGAGTTAATAGAGCTAATCTGAGTATCAATGCTGCCCCGGATTAACTTGCATCCCGACCGTGTTCTTCAATCATATGTCGTACTGTTTTAGCCAGTTTATCAGGTGCATGGACAATCTGACAGTCTTCCACTATCTCGCTGGTATGCAGTCCAGCGTTAGTGAAAGGCGTGGCAATGGCAATAACGTTCATACCAGCGGCACGTGCCGCTTTCACCCCGTTAACTGAGTCTTCCAAGACGAGGCATTCTTCTGGAGATACCCCCAGCTTTTCAGCAGCCAGCAGATATGATTCTGGATCCGGCTTACCTTTTTTAACATCGTCACCTGAGACTATCAGGTTTATAAGTGATTCAATACCAAGAGAATGCAGGACATGGAGGACAGCCTTGCGTGGTGAACCGGTCACTATTCCAACCAAACAGGTCTCACTGGATATGCGTAGCAGTTCAACAGTGTAGGGCCATTGATTGTCCCAGAGTGTTTGGGGATTAGCCACCATCTCGGGGTAGATTTTAATCCACATAGTTCTGAGGATTTGCGAGGGGGAGGTTAAACCATAATGCTTCATTAGTGAGCGCAGTTCATCCTCCAAGCCAAGCGTTTCCATGATATGCTGTGAAGCGATGTCCTGTGCAGCCCCGATTATCTCTTGGTAAGCCTTAATAGCTCTTTCGTCCGGTTGGTCTAATCCCTCTAGGCGCTGAACGGCGATTGCATAGGCTTGCGCCTTCATCTTCTCTGTTTGTACCAGTGTACCGTCCAGATCAAATAAAAAGGCACGTATCATAGTCCGTCCCCACGCGCGGTTAACCTGAATCTCGGTTTTACCCCAGCATAGCGTGCTAGTCCAATAAAGGCGCTTTATGCAAGAAACCTGTCACTTCTTTGTTCACCAGATTCCGGGGTGCTTTACCCCTTAGTACGTTGAGGATATTTCTTGCTGCCAGCTCAGACATGGCTGCTCTTGTTTCATATGTTGCTGATGCAGTATGTGGGGTCAGGACTGCATTGTCCAGTTCGGCAAGTCCGGCACTCAACTCCGGCTCGAATTCATACACATCCAGGGCTGCGCCACCTATTTCCTTCTTTTTTAGGGCATCGACCAACGCCCTCTCATCAATGATTGGCCCCCTTGAAGTATTGATCAGATACGCTGTATTTTTCATTAACTCAAGTTGTTTCCGTCCAATAAAATGTCTTGTTGAGGGCAGCAAAGGAAGGTGAATCGTAATGAAATCCGCTTCCCTGAGTAAGTCATCTATTTCGGCAAACTTTGCCTGATACGTCTCCTCAAACTGAAGATTCCTCTGGATATCGTTGTAGAGAATATTCATCCCCATTCCATTCGCGGCTCTTCTGGCGACACCGGCCCCGATTCTTCCCAGCCCAATAACTCCCAGGGTTTTTCCCGCAAGTTCTGTGCCGAGAAGCAGTATCGGCTCCCACCCCTTGTATTTACCAGCCCGAGTAAACCTGTCAGATTCCGGTATTCGCCGGGCAATCGCCATCATCAGGGCAAAGGTATGTTCGGCAACGGCATTTGTTAGAACCTCAGGCGTGTTCGTTACTGCAATACCTCTTGCCGTGGCTGCTTTCACATCAATATTGTCGAAACCAACAGCGTAATTAGCGATAACTCTTAGCTTAGGATTAGCTGATATCACTTCTTCATCAATTCTGTCCGTCAACAAGCATAGCAGGGCATCACCCCACTTGACGCCATTTATCAACTCATCTCGAGAAATAGCCCTGTCCCCGGTGGGCACCTTGACCTGACAGTGTTGCTTCAGCAGATTGATACCGGCTTCAGAGATCTTCCTGGTAATAAATACTCTGGGTTTCATTCGCCCTCAATACATGTACAGTTTCTCACCGGTTGCCCGCACCCAGTACAGATCTTACACAGCGGGCACTCCGTTAATTTTCCCATCTTTACGGCTTTATAGCCACACTTCGGGCAAACGTAGCTATATTCGACTTGCTGCTTATTTTTCATTTTTTTAACCTAAGAACACGTTTTGCGGATTCTACAACATCAGGGCAGGTCAGACCAAACTTCTGCAAGAGTTCGTTTGGTTCCCCAGATTCGCCAAACCTATCCATGACACCAACTCTTTTCATCGGGACGGGATAGTTCTCAGATAAACACTCGGCTACGGCACTTCCTAGACCACCGATTATTTGATGCTCCTCAACGGTTATAACCGCCCCCGTTTTCTTAGCGCACTTCACTATAGTTTCAGTGTCAAGCGGTTTTATCGTGTGGCAGTTGATAACCGTCGCCTCAACTTTTTCTTTTTCGAGCTCTCTGGCCGCTAATAATGCCTGATAAACGAGGGGGCCACAGGCGATAATGGTAACATCTTTACCGTTTCTGTAAATCTCGGCTTTGCCCAGTTTGAACGGTGTCACCTCCGTGGTAAATACGGGCGTTTTATCTCTGGCAAACCTTACGTATGCCGGTTTCTTTATTTCTCCGACGGCAATTGTGGCCTTTTTTGCTTCATTCACATCGCAGGGCACAACCACTACCATATTGGGCAGTGCTCTCATTATAGCGATATCCTCCAAAGCCTGATGAGTGGCCCCATCAGGTCCTACTGAAATGCCGGCATGAGCGCCCACTATCTTCACATTTTGGTTGTTGTAGCAAACCGTTGTCCGTATCTGCTCCCAGCATCTCCCCGGGCAAAACATGGCGTAGGAAGCGATAAAGGGAGTTTTGCCCACCGCAGCCAGTCCTGAAGCTACCGTAACCAAATTCTGCTCAGCAATGCCGATTTCAATAAACCTTTCTGGAAATCTATCTTTAAAGAGATTACTTCTGGTTGAATCTGTCAGATCAGCGCATAGGACAACCACATTCTTGTCACTCTCCCCTAACTCAACAATCCCGTGGCCATAACCGTCTCTGGTTGGAACCTGCTTAATATCCTCTCGGTAGAGGTCTTCAACCAGGTGCATTTTTTCATTTATCATTGCTCCTGTCCCTCAATGATCATTTCTCTTTCGTACTCTAGTTCAGCCAGGGCAATTCTTCCCTGTTCGGGTGTTGGCGGTTTGCCATGCCATTGGTAGTCATTCTCCATGAAAGAAACTCCCTTCCCCGGCATGTTCCGCGCAATAATCATCGTAGGCTTACCCTTCAGTCTCTTGGCGCTGTTTAAGGCCGCGATTACCTCTTTCATGTTATTGCCATCTATTTCGATTACGTTCCAGTTGAAGGCGAGGTACTTGTCTTTCATCGAGTCCAGTGGCATAACGTCCTCTGTATTGCCGTCTATCTGGATGTAATTTCTATCCAGTATCCCAGTGAGATTGTCAAGCCTATATTTGGCAGCAAACATTACTGCTTCCCAGATGTTCCCTTCATCATGCTCCCCATCACCCGTGAGACAAAAAACACGGTTGGATTTACCGTCGATTTTAAGACCATAAGCAATGCCCGCTGCCTGAGACAATCCAGACGCCAGTGGCCCGGAACTTGTCTCCAATCCAGGAAGAACTAGTCTATGAGGATGTCCCTGCAATCGTGTTCCCAGTTTCCTAAGAGTCAGTAATTCTTCTTCTGGGAAATAGCCCGCATTGGCCAATGTCGCATATAGTACGGGACAAATATGTCCGTTAGATAGAACAAAGTAGTCTCTTTTGCCCCATTCTGGGTTCTCAGGATCGTGTTTCAGCACATTAAAGTAGAGCGCGGTAAAAACATCGGCCACACCCAGCGGGCCAGCTGAATGCCCTGAACCAGCCTCAACCAGAGACATAATAATGCCTTGCCTTATTTTGTTGGCAATTAGCTTCAGTTCATTTATGTCTTTGACCTGTTTCAAATTGTTTCCCCTAATAAGGATTTGTCGATTACCACTAATTATACTTCAAATATAATACACAACACTAGCCTAGTCAAGAGATAAGAGAGAAACTCTGGTCGAGGTGGACTCATTAATTCGTTTGACAATATAGAACAGCAGAGTTATTTCTAACAAACCATTAACTTGCTAATGTTCCTCGTATATTCCATACTTGGGAAAAAGTAACCCGGTAGCATAACACATGCCTGGATGAAATTGGCCAGACGTTCAGGCTTACACGGTATTCGTTTACACGATGCGAGACATACCCACGCATCATTAATGCTTAAGCAAGGCGTACACCCTAAAATAGTTCAGGAGAGGTTAGGCCATTCCAGCATTCAGATAACGCTAGATACTTATAGCCACGTTGCACCAGGATTACAGGAAGCTGCAGCAAATAGATTTGATATTGCCGTATTAAATGGTATTCACTCAAGTAAAGATATTAAAGTAAGTCTTTAAGGAGATAACAATGCCTTATCCGCCAGAATGTAAAATGCCGGATTTGACACAGTTGGAAACGCTTTCAAATCGATTAATCGTACAGATGTTGATTGGTGAACCTGGTATAACTAAAAAATTTAGTCTTTATCGTAGAAATAGTATTCGCCTTATAGAAAAAGCTTTACTAGAATATGAGCAAGCTAGACAAGTGATTTTAGACCAAATCAAAGAGGCAAATCGCCCAGCTAAAGAAATGGTGAAAACCGGTAGGTATATTGACTTTTTTAGCTTCACTAGTCATATGGAAGACTGCATCAACGCCATACGCCGAATATATAAGTTGTTAGAGAGAATCAAGGCCGAAAAAGTATCCCCATCTATACCTCGTGAAATAAGAAGACTTGTAGAATCAAAAAGTGCAGACATAGCCGAGCTTAGGAACCAGGTTGAACGCATTGATGAGATAATTCTAAAAGATGAACTCGCACCTAATAAACCAATTATGCTTGCTATTACAAAGAATAGTGATGGTATCACAATATCACATTATGAAATCAAGTTTACTGATTTAGCAATTATCCTGAAGAATATGCATGAAATTGGAGAGTATATACTAACCTTGAAATAAAGTTCCTAATTTCACTGGGTAGCTATCCGTTAGCTAAATGAAAAAAGCCCCTTCAGTTTTTAATGTTCTGAGGGCTTTCTAGCTTCGTTTTTTGGTGGGACCGCACAGGGATTGTGATATGCCCCTCTGGAAAGAGCTACAGTCCAGGGGGGTATCTTCAAAAGTTCTGCCGAACGCGTAGTGTAAGATTCCATCTCGTAGAGTCACCAATTTTGCTAGTTGCAATACGAAGTGCTAAGATTGGGGCATCCATGCACCAGGCAATGAGAAGGAGGAAAGGAGAAATGATACAAAAGCATGTCATTAAAAGCGGCCAAGACATTTGCTTCGAACCGAGCCCCAAATGGGTGAGGGTAATGCTTGGGGGACAATTCATCGCCGACAGTAAGCGGGTACATCTGCTACGTCCTGGAGGACCACCTTATTACTATTTCCCCAAAGAAGACGTACGCATGGACCTCCTACAACCTACCGACCATGCGGAGCACTCGCCGGACCTAGGGGATGCTTCCTACTGGACGATAAGAGTTGGCAAAAGAACCGCCGAGAATGCAGCTTGGACTTACTCCAAACCCATTTCCGAGACATTCGACCTGAGCGGATATGTTGCTTTTGTATGGGATAAGATGGACGCCTGGTTCGAGGAGGCTGAACCAGTCTGCGTTCATCCACACGATCCATATAAGAGAATCGATATATTACAGAGTACTCGCCATGTGGTTGTAATTGTCGGCGGCGGGACGGTAGCTGAAAGCCATAATCCCGTCCTACTCTTCGAAACCGGTTTGCCAACCCGGTACTACCTGCCCGAGCTAGATGTCCGCATGGACTTGCTCATTACAAGCGATAAGGTAACCGGTTGCGCCTACAAAGGTAAGGCACAATACTATTCGGTAAGAGTGGGTGACAAGATTATCCCCGACATCGCTTGGTACTATACCTACCCTACGGTAGAGACTTCTAGGATTGCAGGCATGATATGTTTTTTCAACGAACGAGTGGACGCACTCTACATTGATGGTGAGGAACAGCCGAAACCAAAGACATCGTGGTCATAGATGGGCCCGGGAACACGAAGCTGGTGCTTTATAAGAAGGGCAAGGCTGGAGGAGCAAAGGACTACCAACGATGAGACCAAGAGAGAACCACGGCAAGGCTTGACAGGGAGCGAGTTGAGAGACGCCAAAAGAGAGAGGCAGAGGCGGCAGGATTGCTGGTTATAGCGCCTCAATCTTTTGAAATGTAGTTTTGCTTATTTTCTTCTCCTTCTTCCACCAGTATATAGCTTGGTACCATGCCGAAGAGACGAGGAGAATGCAATCGGTATCGAAAAGATTCTCCTTGATGAAAAACAGGATGTTTTTCTCGTCGAAGGAGATACCAATTCCGTCCTGGCTGGGGCACTGGCGGCAGCAAAGCTGTGTATTAGGGTCGGGCATGCCGGAGTTAGGATTGTGCACGCAATCTGCGGAACTCATAAAGCAGGGGGTAAGGTAACTATAAAAGGATTTGCTCCGTCTTTGGCTTAGGGTATATTAGCTTCGTATCGGTTGTCTCCCGGCCACACATGGCTACCATGCGACTGGTATAGATACAAAGGAAAAAGCCGTCGAGGAAATAGATTAAGGGGGAGGTTTCCTTCTTTAGCTCAAGGCTATCTATTTGACTGTCACCGATTTTGCCAAGTTACGCGGCTTATCCGGTTCTAACCCTCTGGCAATAGCCGAGTGATAGGCAAAAAGCTGAAGTGGTACAACGGTCACCAGAGGATAGAAAATCTCCTCAACCGTAGGGATTTTTACCCATTTATCAAAAATCTTATCTTTCTTATCGGAAACACCGATAACGAAAGCTCCACGTGCCTTGGTCTCGGTAGCATTAGCCAGACTCTCATTGAAGGTATAGTCATTAGGACAGATTACTACCACCGGAGTGCCATTTTCGATTAAAGCCAACGTGCCGTGTTTTAGCTCACCAGCTGGCATTCCTTCGGCATGGACATAAGCAATCTCTTTTAGCTTCAAGGCACCTTCACCAGCCATGGCGAAGTTTATCCCCCGGGCGATGTAGTAGAAGTCATTCTTGCTCTTTAGCTTCTTGGCAATCTTGGGTACTTCTGACTCATTATGGTATAAATTGGTTTCAATCAGATTGGAAATAGCTTCTAGCTTCTCAGCACCTTCATCAAGCTTGTTGACCATGGCGAAAGCCAGGAGGTAGAAGAGGGTCAGCTGACTGACAAAAGATTTGGTAGCCGCCACGGCTATCTCTGGGCCACAATTAAGATAGAGCACCCGATCACTTATCCTGGCCAGTGTGGAGCCGACTACATTGACTAGCGAAAAAACGGTAGCTCCATTCTCCTTGGCTTTCTTCACCCCCTGGATAACATCAGCTGTCTCGCCACTCTGGGAAATGGCTATTACCAGGGTATTCCTATCAACCGAATCAGAAAAGTACTGTAGCTCTGAGGCCATGATGACATCGCTAAACTTACCGGCCAGCTTTGAGAAGGCATACCTGCCAATGAGGGCAGCATATCTTGAGGTACCGCAGGCAGTGAGCACTATTTGTTTTGCCCTCAAGATATCCATAGCCATATCCATTATCAGGTTCCGTTCCTGCATTAACGAGCGACGCATTGCCTGTGGTTGCTCGAAGATCTCTTTTAGCATGAAGAAGTCGTAGCCTTGCTTAGAAGCCGCATCACATCTCCAGTTAACTTCCTGAGGTTCCCTCTTGACCTGTCTGCCCTCACTATCAATGATACTGACGCCGTTACCAGTTAGGGTAACCGTTTCGCCATCTTCGAGAAAGACAACTCGGTTGGTCTCTTCAAGGAATGGCAGGGTATCACTCGCAATAAAGTTACTTCCTTCCCCCACGCCGATAACCAAGGGACTGTCCTTACGTATGCCGACAATCTTTTGTGGGTCTGTGGCTGAGATAACAAGGATGGCGTATGAGCCTTTAAGCCTTTTGGACATCTGAAACACAGCTCTCTCTAGCGGAGTTCCGTCTTTCATATACTCTTCAATGAGGTGGGGAATTACCTCGGTGTCAGTGTCAGAAGTAAACTTGTGCCTTAAGCTAAGATGAGAGCGTAGCTCCTGGTAGTTCTCAATGATGCCGTTGTGGACCACAGCAATCCCCTGATGACAGTCGAAGTGAGGGTGAGCATTCTCCACGGTAACTCTGCCATGAGTTGCCCAGCGTACATGGCCGATGCCAACCCTTCCGGGGAGATCAGCAAGTTGATGTCTTTGTTCTACCTCAGAGAGTTGGCCCACACCCTTCTTAATGCAGAGCTGGCTATCGACGCTGGTAGCCATACCAGCCGAATCATAACCTCGATACTCCAGCTTTCTAAGCCCATTTAGCACTAGAGGAGCAGCTTCCCTATCACCAATGAAACCAATTATGCCACACATCGTAGCCCGCTCATTCTTTCTATACTTTCCACGGCTTGAATCCCCCTGTTGAGGAGTTCTTCTGTCTCTGCTTTCGAGCTTGACTCAGCCATCACTCGGATAGCTGGCTCTGTCCCGCTAGCTCTAATAAGTATCCAGCCATCATCAAATTCAAATCTCAGCCCATCCAGAGTGTTCAGCTGGCTTGCGCCAACAAGGTGGGCATTTTCTTGGACCCTTTCCATAACGAGCGCCTTACGGTCGTTAACGCAGGGAAGCTTTCTCTTCCGAGAAAAGAGGCATGGCAGACTCTTGAAGAAATCTCTTATCTCATCAACCTCCTCTATATGGCTGAGCAGGGTGAGTGTGGCAAACATGGAATCCGGGTAGTAACCAGCATCTGGCATCACATAGACCCCGACTGGTTCCACACCAATGGCAGCACCAAGTCCTTGCGTAAGATAAGCTACATTCACATCACCCACTCTACCCCGTACTACCTCTACTCCTATGTCCCTCAGTGCTAGGTCAAGGAGTCTCCCTGTCTCGACAGTAGTGGCAACCTTTTTCCTCCCGCTCTCCTCGACAGCCAGACGGGAAACAATGGTAACTACTTCATCAAATCCCAGAAAACCTTCTTTGTCGCAGAAGACAACCCGGTCAGCATCGCCGTCGAAACAGACAGCAAGGTCAGCATTCTGCTGTCTCAGGAACACAACTGTACCCTCAAGCGTATCTTCCCTCGGTTCCGGGCTTCTCCCGGGGAAGGAACCATCTGGTTCGTCATTTAGGGATATTACCTTAATGCCCAGTGCGACGAAGAGCTCACTGGCAAATCTTGAGGCAGCACCATGGCCAGGATCGACAACGATTCTTAGGCGGTGCTCGAAGTTCTTCCCGGAAAAGGTATCCAGCATAAACTGGAAATATCTTCTCTTAGCTGCCTGGCTCTGGTGAAGGCTGCCTATGCACCCGGTCCTGAATTTCTTGGCAGCATATACCTTTTCTATCTCCGTCTCCTGCATTCTGCTGTATCCCATAGAGTTCCCGTTGAAAAGTTTGATACCATTGTACTCAGGTGGATTGTGGGAAGCGGTGATCATAACCCCGGTATCGAAACCCATGTCTTGGGTTAAGAAAGCCAATGCTGGAGTGGGCAAAATTCCAAAGTCGGTAACGTCTATTCCTGAAGAGCGTAAGCCTGAGATGACAATGCTCTTTATGATTTCTCGGCTGAGCCTAGTATCGGTGGCGATACAGATGTTTGAATGCGGGGCTAACGTAGTTCCTATTGCCTGAGCAACTCCTCGGCAGAAATCTACGGATAAATCCTGCACAACAAGCCCTCTGATGCCACTGGTTCCAAATAGACGATCTTTTGACGTCGTACTACGGATACTGTGGCATAACATTGTCATCATTGTATCCATTTGGTCTCTCATTTGTCAAGCTTGGCCTCTTGAAAAAGCCTCTTCAGTTCCTTGCGGGCAAGACGAGTGGGGTTTGCCCCTTTCGTTTCCCAGCGCTGTACTGTCGATAGACTGACACCGATTTCTCGTGCCAAACCTTCTTGAGCTCAGTCCATCTTTCTCCGTAATTCTTTTACCTTTTGTTGCAGTTTCATCAGCTTAACCCGCAGGCGGTAAACACTGTTTCATTTCTCACAACGCTTGACACCACCAAACAGTAGATATTATACTATAGTTGTGGACTTTTGTCAATACCTTGTCAACATTTGATGCTATATGTCATTTTATAGTGCTGGTACAAACAGGTGATTATCTAATTGCTATAGTGCCTGGTGGCGTACTTTTCAAAATATGTTGGTGGGGTTGGAAGTACTCAGTCTTAAACATTATTGCGACTTCTATTATCGGCACGGTATTCTTTTCCCGTGGCAGGGTTATGACTGGAATAGGCGCATGATTGAGAATCAAAATAGGTAGCGAGCTTCGGCCACTGAACCCACTGGCTGGTGCGATAGAATAATGATAGAAGCCATAATTTATCTGTTGACTATTGTCATGGCCGAGGTGGTTACCATTGCCGTTCATCCCGTGTGGGGGATAGGGTATCATACTGTGATATTGGTTGCTGTTATCGTGCACTCAGCACTAGACACCACTTCTCCTCACCGACCGCTACTTCTATCCCTGTCCCTAGTTCCTTTAGTCCGGATAATTAGTCTGTCTATGCCTCTGGCTGGTATTCTTCAGATATGGTGGTATCCAATCATCTATGCCCCGCTGCTGGCCGCAGCCATTACGGTAATGCGTCTCCTGAATTATGGGTCAGAGCAGGTGGGACTCACCTTTAGATGGCTTCCGGTTCAGCTGGTGATAGGCCTGACCGGGGTTGTGTTCGGCGTAACTGAGTATTTTATTTTGGTGCCGGAAGCCATGATAGCTGAGTTTACCTGGCAGGAGCTGTGGCTGCCAGCAGTCATACTTTTCCTATGTACCGGATTCGTGGAGGAGTTTGTCTTTCGAGGGGTGCTTCTGCGTAGTGCCGTGGAATCGTTTGGAGGGTGGGGAGTAGTCTATGTTAGTCTGCTATTTGCTATCCTGCACATGGGCTTCCTGTCATGGATTGACCTTGTTTTTGTTTTTGTCGTTGCCCTGTTCTTTGGCTGGCTGGTTAAAAAGACCGGGTCACTCTTGGGGGTGACCCTATCTCACGGCATAACTAATATCGTGCTGTATTTAGTTGTCCCCTTTCTTTTCTAAATTGGTTCCTCTTAACACAGCTCCAGTTTGCCTGCTACGGCACAAATAAAGCTGTCAAGGGAGAATTGGGAGAAGGAATAAGTGCTAGAAATTGATAAGCAGTTTACAATTGTACTTCCCAATGTGTTAGAATGATAGCCAGCTTGGAGTCGGTTAGTAAATAGGGGAAAATTGGTGCTTGAACAAATATTTGGCAAGGAGGTAGGTAATGCCTGGAAGTAAGCGATTTGAGATGCTACTTTCGCCTTTTCAAATAAGAGAGGTGAAGCTCAAGAATCGGATAGTAAAGTCGCCTCAAGCAACCGGTGTAGCCACCAATGAGGGTGCTCTTACCGATGACTCTTTTGCCTACTATGAAGCACTAGCCAAAGGGGGGGTAGGTCTTATCATCGTAGAAGGAACGGCTATTGATTATCCTCTAGGTGTAACCGGGTGGCCTCGCCGAGCTATTAATGACGATAAGCTTATCCCGGCCTATAGTAAATTGACCGAGCTTGTCCATGGCTACGGCACCAGGATTTTCATGCAACTGCAACATGCCGGACCGGCACACCCCAAGGCAATGGAAGGGCTTCAACCAGTATCGGCTTCAGCCCTGACCGATGACGAAAGACCAACGCCTATCTATGACCAAGCTAGAGAAATAACTATCCCCGAGATTAAAGAGGTTAAGCTGAAGTTTGTTGAGGGGGCGGAACGGGCTAAGAAGGCTGGGTTTGACGGTGTCGAATTACACGCCGCCCACCGCTACCTGCTCAATAGCTTCTTATCCTGTGCTTGGAGTAAGCGCCAGGATGAATACGGCTGTCAAGACCATAAAAGCCGAGCCCGATTTACCATTGAGACGATACAGGCGGTTAAGGAACGTTTGGGAGGACCAGACTTCACCGTCGGCATCCGATTTAATGGACAAGAGTGGGGACTAGACAAGGGCATAACCATCGAGGACAGTCAAGCCTTTGCTAAATTGTTTGAGGAAGCCGGTGCTGATTATCTTAATGTAACTGGCTATGGCTATCGTAGCTTCCTCTGGGGGTATTGGGCAGAGCAGCTTTACTACCTGGAGCCAGCTCCTGAGGTGAAACCCTGGCTTAAAACAGTCAAAAAGCCGGGACTTATAGTTACCCGAGCCGAAAAGATAAAGAAGCTAGTTTCGATACCGGTTATCAGTGGCGGCAGGATTGAGCCCAAGGTTGCTGAATGGGACTTAAGAAAGGGAAAGATGGACCTTGTTTTCATCGGCAGACGCCTGTACTGTGACCCTGAGCTTCCCAACAAGGTGGCTGAAGGAAAATTGGAGGATATTGCTCCGTGCACCGGTTGCTGTGAGTGCTGGGAGGCGACCATGACCCAACATATAGCTGTGCGCTGCCGGATAAATGCTGCTTTGATGAGAGAGGACGAATATGAAATCAAACCGGCAGAGAAGAAGAAAAAGGTTTTAGTAGTGGGTGGTGGACCAGCCGGGATGGAGGCAGCCAGGGTAGCGGCAATGAGGGGGCACGAGGTAATACTGTACGAGAAAGAGCCTAAATTGGGAGGACAATTACACTTGGCTGGCTTGATAAAGGGTTTGGAAGTCGAAGACCTTGGTGAGCTCCTTACCTATCTTAAGACCCAGATTACCAAGCTAGGGGTTAAGGTTAGGCTTGGACAAGAGGTTAGTTTGCCGGTAATTGAGGAGATTAAACCCGATGCGGTCATCCTCGCCATAGGTGGGACGCCGGTTCCCCCTGAAATTCCCGGCATTGATAATAAGAAGGTAGTCAGTGCTTCAAACCTCTACCAGAGGTCAAGGTTTTTCTTCAGGTTCTTTGGGTCAAGGTTCCTGAGATGGCTAACAAGATTTTGGATGCCCTTTGGCAAGAGGGTTGTTATAATCGGCGGTGATATTCAGGGTCTTGAGCTAGCTGAGTTTCTGGTTAAACGAGGCAGGAAAGTAACTGTTGTGGAGACATCAGATAAATTCGGGGCTAACATGGTAGCCATAATTGCCAATCGCCTTATCCCCTGGCTCAATAAAAAGGGAGTCACTATGCTGAGTGGGGTTAAATATGAGGAGATAACGGATAAAGGGCTAGCTATCACCAGCAAAGAAGGCAAGAAGCAGATTATCGAAGTCGATAGCATATTACCGGCGCTACCCTTATCGCCAAATACTGAACTTTTGCAGGCTATTGAAGGTAAGATTCCTGAAGTCTATCCTGTTGGCGATTGCCGGGAGCCACATCGGATACTCCACGCTATTCATGATGGCTCACGTGTTGGTCGCCTTGTATAAACTGGGTGGGAACAAGCAATTAGAATGGCAGATAAGGAGAGAGAGGTGTTTTATAGCCAACCGAACTGGAATCAAGAAGTAGTTAGAGACCCGGTTAGGGCACTGGTAAGCCTTACTCCGGCGGAATCCAAGCGGCTTATCGCTAAAGGGGTAGCTGCTCTGCCCGAAGTTAGACAGGCCCTTGAACGGGGGATAGTAATTATCGCTCGCGGAACCACCAACGCTTTCGTTGTCGAGGAGATCACTGGAGATAAGATTGAGCCTAAGTGGCGTTACGCTTCCGGAGTTGTCGTCGATGGCGAGATCTCAGCAGTTCGGGAGGATAAGAGGATGGAACCCATTGTGCTTCGTCGTGGTAAGCCCGATGACACTCCCGCCACTGATGTCCTCCAAGAGTTTAGAGAAAGAGATGTGTCTATTAAAGGGGCCAATGCTATAGACCCAGAGGGTAATGCTGGGGTAATGGCAGCTGGAGATTATGGCGGCACGATAGGAGCAATCCTACCCGTGCTCCTACCCCGGGGCGGTTACCTGATTATGCCTGTGGGGCTGGAGAAGCTCATTCCTTCGGTGGCGCAGGCTTCCCAGGCTACTGGTATCTTCCGTTTCAAATACAGTACGGGGCTACCGATAGGGCTGGTGCCGGTACCCAATGCCTTGGTGGTCACCGAGGTCCAGTCATTTCGGGTGCTTACCGGGGTAAGAGTAGTACCGGTTGCCGCTGGAGGCATTGCTGGCTCCGAAGGCACGGTGGTGCTCTCACTGGAAGGGAGCGCTGCCCAGATAGAACAAGCTATCTCCTTGGTCAAGTCCATCAAGGGAGAGCCGCCGGTAAGCAGACCGGACGTCCGAGCCAACGCGGCGGCGGACTTTAACTACGACGCTATGGCACAGTGGCAGGCATGGAAGGAAGGACATCTTCTTAACCCTTTCCAGAAACGTTAGGCGCTGGTTAGTGCTACCCAGGATGTTATTCTATGTAACACATTGTTGACAGGCCGTGTTTCTTATGGTAGCATTAAATCTAAAATAAGCAGGTATGGTTGTGTTAGTTCTTGTCCCGCAAGCAATATATTATGTTTATTATTGGTTTACCAGCGTAACCACGCGCTTGGGGGGCTTTGCTGCTGAGATGTAATTACATTCTAGGACAAGCATAAACCAGAAAAGTCCAAGAGAGCCTTCCCAAGCGGGGGCTCTCTTGTTTTTGAGTAGCTAGAAGGGTTACACTGTAAAAGATGTGGTACAGAAAAAGCAGAAAGTAGCCGCTAGTAAGAGCATTAATAAGTCTTGGGGAGATGAAAAATGATAATAATGAAAACTAATGCCACCAAAGAACAAATAGAACACGTAGTTAAAGAAATAAAGAAATATGGGCTAAGAGCCGATGTTTCTCGGGGTGCCTACAAGACGGTGATTGGGCTAATAGGGGATGAGAGGAAAATACCGTTTGACCACTTTGCTGTTCTTCCTGGAGTAAAAGAAGCGAGGGGGGTTGAAATTCTATACAAACTGATTAGCCGGGAATATAGTAAATTCTTTGAAGAGGCCGGAGAAAGTATGGTAATACCAGTGGGTAGTCTCAGGATAGGTGGTGATGAACTGGTATTTATAGCTGGACCCTGTGCTGTGGAAACCAAAGAGCAGCTATTCAAGATTGCGGAAGGGGTAAGGAAGGCTGGGGCGCATATTTTGAGAGGGGGTATTTTTAAACCGAGAAGCTCGGTTCATTCTTTCCAGGGATTAGGTGCTGTAGGCCCTGAGGAGGCGGAAGAGGCTCTAAGCTGGCTATACGAAGCCGGGCAGAAGTTCGAGTTGCCGGTGATAACTGAAGTGAGAGGGGAGACGCAGGTTGACCTGGTGGCAGAATATGTTGACATAATCCAGATAGGAGCCAGAAATATGTATGACCAGGACCTGCTCACCAAAATAGCCAGTAAGGGGAAGCCTATTTTGTTTAAAAGACATTTCGGGGCTGGCATTGAAGAGTTTCTGTCTTTTGCTGAATATATTGCTGCCGAGGGCAACAAGAATATAATCTTATGTGAAAGGGGAATAATACCCATCGGGAAGGGCAAAAGCTATACCAGGTATATCCTTGACCTGGCTGCTGTACCAGCCATTCAGAAGGAAACTTACCTGCCGATAATGGTTGACCCCAGTCACAGTACGGGTCGCCGAGACCTCATCTTTAGTATGAGTTGCGCTGCCATAGCTGCTGGGGCCAGTGGGCTAATGATTGAGGCGCATTATAACCCGGCAGAAGCACTGGTCGATGGCCCGCAGTCAATCACGCCTGATGAACTTAAGGAGGTCATTGGTACCTGCCGGAAAATACACCAATTAGTTGCCACCGGGAGAAACAAAAAATAAGGCGTCAGAAAAATGAAAACGGTTGAGGTAAGACTAGGTAGTAATAGCTATGAGGTTCATATAGGCTCAGGTATACTTGCTGAGGCTGGACGCTGGCTAAGGGAAGGTGGATTCAACGATAAACTGGTGATTATTACCAACCCTGTAGTGAACCAGCTGTATGGCGAGACTCTAAGGCAGAATCTTACTAGAGAAGGTTTTAGGGTAGCTATCTTATCGGTTCCTGATGGAGAAGAACAAAAATCACTGGAAACCGCTGGCAGACTCTACCACGAATTAACCGATCTCTACGCGGAAAGAACAACGCCGATTTTATCCTTAGGCGGTGGTGTTATCGGAGACCTGGCTGGGTTCGTAGCAGCCACATATCTGCGAGGCATACCGCTGGTACAAATACCAACCACCCTTTTGGCACAGGTTGACAGCAGCATCGGCGGCAAGGTGGCAGTGAATCATAACCAGCTAAAGAATAAAATCGGGGCGTTCTATCAACCAAGGCTAGTACTAAGTGACATCAGTACCCTGAGAACCCTTCCCCCGAAAGAATTGTCTAATGGGCTGGCCGAGGTCATTAAAAGTGCCGTCATTTGGGATAGAGAGTTTTTTGCCTATCTCGAGACTAACCTGGAAAGGATACAATCAAGGGATGATAGAGAGCTTGAGGAGGTGGTCTTCCGGTCAGCTAAAATCAAAGCCGAGATAGTGGAAAAGGATGAAAGAGACTTAGGTTTAAGAAATATTCTAAATTATGGACATACCATAGGGCATGCTATTGAATCGGCGGCAGATTTCGGGATAGGGCATGGGGAAGCCGTGGCTATTGGGATGCTGGCGGCCGCCAGCATCTCGAACCGACAGGGCATACTTGACATAAATGAACTAATTAGACTTAAAAATCTTATCAGCAGAGCTAATTTGATGGTAAAAACACCGAACCTTGATTTAAACAGGGTAATCCAGGCAGTAAAACACGACAAAAAAATCCTGGAGGGCAGGATAAGATTCGTCCTGCCCAAGGCGATAGGGGATGTATTTATCACCGATGAAGTCAGCCCCTCCTTAGTAGAACAGGTTTTGGCAGGTTGGAATGAGGAGACCTAGGATTTGCGCTGTCATAGTAAATGACGACTTGTCAGCCATAAAGGGAATTGAGCCGTTCGTTGAGCTATATGAGGTGCGAATAGACCTTATTGGTGATGGTTGGCCAGAATTGGTTAAGCAGCTTAACAGACCATGGATAGCCTGCAACAGACCTATCAACGAAGGAGGTAGGTGGGAGAAAAATGAAGCCAGCAGAATAGGGGAGTTGCTTAAAGCTATTGAGATGGGGGCAGACATAGTTGATATTGAACTGAGGACGAAAAATCTGGATGAAGTAGTGCCCCTAATCAAGAGAAGCGCAAAATGCCTTTTGTCATTTCATGGACTAGTCAGAACACCATCCCTTGATAGCCTTAGTGAGACAGCGCAAAGACAATTGGCTGCCGGTGCTGATATATGTAAGGTTATATCTACGGCTAACCGGTTTGAAGATAATTTGACCATTTTGAAGCTCATCACTGAGTTTCCCAAATCAAGGATAGTTTCCTTCGCCATGGGTTCTCTAGGTGTCGCCAGCCGTATTCTTTGCCCCTTGGTTGGTGGGGATTTTACCTATGCCTCCATTGAGGAGGGCAAGGAATCTGCTTCTGGTCAGATAACGGTAAGAGATTTAAGAAAAATTTATGAAATGCTGAGGTAATGAGCGCTAGGATTATATCAGGTAAAACCAAGCTCTGTGGAGTGATAGGCGACCCTATAGAGCATACCATGTCGCCGGTAATGCATAATGCTGCCTTTGCCAGTATGGGACTGGATTATGTATATCTACCGTTCCGGGTGAAGAAAGAAGCATTGGGCAGGGCAATAGATGGTATGAGAGCCTTAAATATTAGAGGACTGAGTGTTACCATACCCCATAAGGTTGCTGCCATCCCTTTTTTAGATAAATTAGACCCTTTGGCGAAGAAGATAGAGGCGGTTAATACCATAACTAATGATGATGGGGTGTTAACCGGTTCTAATACCGATGCCGGCGGCTTTCTGCAAGCTCTACTGGAGAGGGGCATTGAGCCAAAAGAGAAAAATGTAGTGGTTCTGGGTGCCGGGGGTGCCTCAAAGGCTATTTCCTTTATCCTCGCTGAGAGGGGTGCGCATGTGGTAATCCTCAACCGACTGTTGAAACGGGCGGAGGAGCTAGCGGGACGGCTGTCAACGCTCTTTAACATAGAGGTAAAAGCGCTGGGATTGGTTGAGGCAAGTTTGAAGGAGGTGCTACGGGCAGGAGATATCCTGGTTAATGCCACCAGTGTGGGTATGAGCCCTAGTGTTGATGAGACTCTGGTTCCTGCCAAACTGCTTAGACAGGATCTAGTTGTAGTTGACGTTGTCTATAACCCCATTAAGACGAGGTTGCTAAGGGAAGCTGAGGAAGCTGGCGCTGAAATTGTTAGTGGGCTTGATATGTTTGTCTGGCAAGGAGCCTTAGCCTTTGAGAAGTGGACTGGTGTGAAAGCTCCGGTTGAACTGATGCGGGCAGAGGTAATTAAACAGCTACAAGGTCAGTAGAGGTAGTGTTGGTTTAATTGAATTTGTTAGCTTAAGCTGAGCAAGAAGAGATAAATAAAATCATGAAAAGTAGTATCGCTCTAATTGGTTTTATGGGGGTGGGGAAGACGGTGGTGGGCACGGTTCTGGCTAAAAAGCTAAATAGGAAATTCGTTGAGCTGGATTCCTTGATTGAGCAGAAGGCAGGAAAGCCTATACCTGAGATATTCCGACAGGATGGCGAGGTGATTTTCCGGGAGCTTGAGATTGAGGTTATCAGGGAAGTTTCCCGGATTAAAAACCAGGTTATTGCTTGTGGTGGCGGTATAGTCCTCAATAAAATAAACATTGACCGACTGAAAAATGACTCGGTGATAGTTTGCCTGACGGCTTCGCCGGGAGTAATTCTGAAACGGGTATCGGATGGTGGTGAGAGACCCCTGCTTGAAGTAGCTAATCCGGCCCTGAGTATTCAGGAGCTGTTGAAATTCAGGCAGCCTCTTTATGAGCGCGCCGCGGATATAAAAATAGACACTTCGAAAATGGATATCGACTCAATTACTGAGCAAATAATAAGCCAGGTTAAACAGGATGAAAATTTCAATTCATAGAAGTGAAGTAACGGGAAGGGCGAGAGCCCCTTCTTCTAAGAGTTATACCATTCGCGGACTGATGTGCGCTGCCCTGGCCGGGGGTGAAAGTCAAGTAATAAATCCCTTAAGCTCGGATGATACCGACGCTGCCCTCAATGTGCTGAGCCAGGTTGGGGTTCATGTCAGGCAGGGAGATAATTTGTGGCATATCAGCGGAGGTAATTTCCATCAACCCACTGCCGACCTTTTCTGTGGTGAATCAGCCGCTACCCTGAGATTTATGACTGCCTTGTGCTCACTAATCCCTGGAAGATGCCGTTTAGTCGCTGGTCCTTCGCTTGCCAGAAGACCGATTAAACCTCTAGTTCAAGCGCTCAGGCAGTGGGGGGTGAACGTATCGTGTCAGGGTGAGGCAGCTCCGATAGCAGTTGAAGGTGGCATACTAAGAGGTGGGGTTACCGAATTATCTGGTAGCGTAAGCTCTCAGTTTGTATCGGCGTTACTGTTCGTCGCTCCTTTTGCTGAGGAAGGTGTCAAAATCAGGCTGAGCACACCGTTGGAATCAAAATCCTATATACTAATGACCGTGGACTGCCTGGAAAAATTTGGAATAGAAGTGAAATCCTCTCCAGGCCTTCAGGAATTCGAGGTATCAAGGCAAAATTATAAGCCAGCTAAATACTGTGTGGAAGGGGACTGGTCTTCGGCTTCATACCTCTTAGCCCTGGGGACGGTTTCTGGAGAGGTGGCAGTGGAAAACTTGAACCCACAAAGTTTACAGGGCGATAGGATAATAGTAGACTTCCTGAGGGACATGGGTGCCCTGGTTGACATAAAAAGTCAAATCACGGTAAAAAAGTCTAAGTTAAAGGCTATACGAGCCGATTTATCCAATTGCATAGACCTTCTGCCAACTATGGCGGTTCTGGCAGCCGTAGCCGATGGAGTAAGTGAGTTCGTCGGCATCAGCCGGGCACGGATAAAGGAATCAAACCGGGTTTCCGCGGTGAGAGAGGGGTTGGAAAGAATGGGCATAAAGGTGAGCGAGGGGGTAGATAGTCTAACTATTGTTGGTTCGGAAGCGAAAGGCTCGGTCATAGATAGTAAAGGAGACCACCGGATTGCTATGGCTTTCGCTGTGCTTGGTTCGGTAGTCGGCGGGACGGTGATAGATGGTGCTGAGTGTGTGACAAAGACATTTCCTGAGTTCTGGGGTATACTAAAAGGCATAGGCGTGAGGTGGAACTATAATGGATAATAGTCTCGGCAGGTTATTTACCATCACTAGTTTTGGTGAAAGCCATGGTAGATGCGTAGGAATTATCATCGATGGCTGCCCCGCCGGTCTACTAATTTCCGATGCCGATATCCAGAGAGAGGTAAATAAGAGAAAACCAGGAGCTAGCATGGCCGCCACCACGAGGGTAGAGGAGGATAAGGTTGAGATTCTTTCTGGTATCTTTAATGGCAGGACTACCGGCACTCCTATTTGTCTCTTGATATGGAATAAGGACGTTGATTCCAATGAGTATGAGAAAATAAAATTCCTGCCCCGACCAAGTCACGCTGATTATACCGCTTTTATGAAGTATGGAGGATTTAATGATTTCCGGGGCGGGGGTAGATTTTCGGGAAGAATTACGGCGGCTTTTGTTATGGCCGGAGCGGTGGCTAAGAAGCTGCTTAGCCTACTTGGTGTCGAGGTTATCGCCCATACTATTGAAATCGGAGGTATAAAAGCTAAGCCAATAGGGCTTGATGAGATAAGAGAAAATGTTGCTCAAAACTCCTTAAAATGTGCTGACCTGGAAGCGGCTGAAGCCATGTCTAGGCTAATTGAGACGGTTAAAGCCAAAGGAGACAGTGTTGGTGGTATTATTGAGGGCATCGCCGTTAATGTCCCGGTTGGTTTGGGTGAGCCAGTCTTTGACACCTTAGACGGGGACTTAGCCAAAGCCCTTTTTGCTATTCCGGCGATTAAGGGGGTTGAGTTCGGTTCCGGTTTTTCCGTAGTCGAGAAGAGGGGCTCAGAAAACAACGACCCGTTTACTATCAGAGATGGTAAGATAGTTACCGTGACCAATAATGCTGGCGGTGTACTTGGCGGGATAAGTAATGGTATGCCGCTAGTGGTCAGAGTAGCCGTCAAGCCAACAGCTTCTATTACCAAAAGTCAAGATACAGTCGACATGAGAAGTATGGAAAACACCACCTTGTCAGTCAAGGGGAGGCATGATGTCTGCATTGTGCCCCGAGCCGTGGCGGTTGTTGAAGCCATGATGGCGATAACCCTTTGTGACTTTGTGATGAGGGCAGGACTACTACCGAGGGTGATAAAATGAATTTGGAAGATTTAAGACGAAAACTGGATGGGGTTGATGCCAAGATAGTTGGGCTTATTGGAGAAAGAGTAAGAACTGCTGAGGCAATAGGCAAAGAAAAAAAGAGGCAGAAAAAACAAATTGAAGATAGAGAAAGAGAAGCCATAGTTCTGGAAAATGTCATAAGCATTGCCCGGAAGGAAAACATAAGTCAGGGAGACATAGAAGGCATCTACAGACAGATAATAGCTACCTCCAAACGGATACAAGCGATAGAGGTTGCTTTCCAGGGTGAGATTGGCGCCTATGGTGAGGAAGCAGCCTTTCAGTTCTTTGGCACTTCAATCCAGACCAAAGCTTGTGAAAACTTCGAGGATGTCTTTAAGGTTGTAGAACGGGGGGAAGTACAGTTTGGCGTTGTTCCTGCTGAGAATTCATTGGAGGGGAGCATAGGTCGGGTTTATGACCTACTTTTAGACTCAAATCTTAGGGTATGTGGCGAGACAGAACTTAGAATTGTTCATTGCTTAATAGCCAACTCTGGGGCAAGACAGGATTTAATAAAGAGAGTCTATTCTCATCCCCAGGCCCTGGGTCAGTGTCGGGCTTTCCTAAAGCATTTAGATTGTGAGTTAATTCCCACCAACAATACCGCTGGCAGTGTCAAAATGATAAAAGAAATGGGAATAGTGGACGGCGGGGCAATTGCCAGCGCCAGGGCTGCCGAAATCTATGACATGAAAATCCTTGCCCGGGAGATAGAGGATACCCCGAATAATTTCACCAGGTTTTTTATTCTCTCCAAACAGGACTCCCCGCCATCAGGAAACGATAAGACCTCCGTAGTTTTTTCGTTAAAGCATCGGCCAGGGACACTGTATGAAGCTTTAAAGGAATTTGCTAAGGGAAATATCAATTTGACCAAGATTGAGTCCAGACCGACCAGACTAAAGCCGTGGGAATACAATTTTTATCTGGACTTTGAGGGTCATCGGGAAGTCAGGGTATCTCGGGAAGCTCTAGAGGGCTTAGACCGGAACTCGCGCTTTATGAAAGTTATGGGTTCGTATCCTAAGGCAAAGTGAACTGAGGTGAATAGTGAAAGTAGCGATAATTGGTGGCTCGGGAAGGATGGGACGGTGGTTTGCCAGTCGTTTATTGACAGACGGCGAGGAAGTGGTCATTATCGGCCGGAACGAAAGAAAGCTGCTGGACGCCAAGCAAGAACTGGGTGTTGAGGTTGCTACTAATACCAGGGCAGTGAATAATGCCGATGTAATTTTAATATCAGTGCCGATAGATAGTTTTGAGTCGGTTGTACAGGAGCTCCAGCCCCATATACACTCCGAGCAGGTTGTTATAGACATTACATCCATCAAGGTGTTTCCGGTTGAGATAATGCATAAGCACCTGAAAACAGGTTTAACCCTGGGTGCACATCCAATGTTTGGGCCTGGTGCCCGGTCGATGGCGAAACAAAACTTTATTTTGACGCCAACAAATGAGGCAGAGAGAGCCCTAGCCCAAAAAGTCAAGAAGTATTTACTGACGAGAGGAGCTAGAGTCACTCTGACGACCCCCCAGGAACATGATGAACTGGTGGCGGTCGTTCTTGGGCTGTCTCATTTCATCGCTATTGTGTCCGCTGATACTTTGCTGAGCCTCGGCAGGTTAAAGCCAACGGAAGCAATCAGCGGAACCACCTACAAATTATTACGCACACTGGTGGAGAGTGTTATTTCTGAAGATGCTGAGTTTTACGCATCTTTGCAGATGAGTTTACCCAATATGACGGCGATTGAAAAATCATTTCAAAAAAGTGCAAAGGTGTGGGCCGATCTGATTGAGAATAAAGACCGGCAGCAATTTGTTTATAGAATGAGTATCTTAAGGGATAAGTTTAAGAAAAGCAATCCCGATTTTGAGAAAGCTTACCAAAGTATGTACCAGATTCTAGAGGGACTAGGACCTGGCACGAGTAATTAAAAGTTACCTAGTATAATAGTCAAGATATGGTTGTCATTGCTGGGTTGGTTTAAAAACTACTGGCAGTCAGCGAACTGAAGAGGTTTCAAACAAAATAATCGGGCAACCATCTTTTTAATGTACGGCTTCAATATTATTTGGTGCTGCAGTTACGCACTTTGCCTAGCTCACTACAGATTCGTTCGACGTCGCAGTCAGTCGAGGCTGAGTCCGTAGCTGGATTTAAGTGCCTGTTCTAGTTCTGACATATCAGCACTCACAACGGGCACCGCCGGTAGGCGTGATGCCGTTGTCACTGTATCCTTGAGTCCGGATGCGGTTAAGAGACAAACTACTCGTTCGTCCTGCTTGATATCGCCGCTCTGCCTCAGCTTAGCTGCTCCTACCAACGAGGCCACCGATGACTGTTCGGCGTAGATACCTTCTGCTGACCCCAGTTTCTGCTGCATGGTCAAGACCTCGTTGTCCGTGATGGTGACGCTTGTCCCCTTCGATTCCACCAACGCTTGCAGGCCCTGGTAAGTGCTGATGTTAACCGCGATAGAGAACGCCACCGATGGACCCGTGGGTACCTCAGGTACGTAGTCAAGACCTTTTTTCAAGGCGTTGCCGAGCGAGCCAAACGTCTCAACCGCCACTAGCCGAGGAAGACGATCGGTCAGGCCCAAGGTCTTAAATTCCTTGAATCCCTTCCAGATGCCAGCCAACCCATCAGCGTAAGCCACCGGCACGACAAAAACGTCGGGTACTTCCCAGGCAAGGGCTTCGACCACTTCGTAGGCAATTGTCTTGTAGCCTTCAATGCCGTAGTAGTTGGAGCCAGTGGGAGGGTACGTGTACGTCCCCGTGGGATACCATCCGTACCGCCGAATGCACTCTGTCATCAGAAACCAGCGGTCACGTAGAGTACGGCAGGCAACAACCTTGGCACCATAGGACTGCATCAGTACCTTCATAGTCTGCGGAACACTTTCCAGTGTGAAAATCACGCTCGGTATGCCTGCCCGCGTTGCATATGCAGCGGTAGCTGCACCGTGATTTCCTGTTGAGGAAACGGTTATCTTCGGCGCACCAATCTCCTTGGCTCTGGAGATAGCTACAGAACACAACCGATCCTTAAATGACCAGGTCGGATTGCGAGATTCATCCTTCACATAGAGCTCGTCAATGCCGAACTGGTCAGCCAGCCGGGTACAGCGGATAAGCGGAGTCATACCTTCTCCGAGGGTAACAGCATTATCGAGGTCCACCGGGAGGAGTTCCCGGTATCTCCATAGATCCAGACTACGATTGGTGAAGGTCTCCCGATTGAGTTTCCCCTTGAGCATGGCGTAATCATAAACGACTGTCAGGTTGGAGATACTTGTCTTCGTCCTGCAGGCGGAGCACCCCTCAAAATACTCACCAAGGGGATATGACTGCCCGCACTTGAGGCAACGGAGACCTTTTACCGCCAGATTCTGTGCCATCTTATTCATCTCCTAACGAGTTGATTATTAGCACCAGCTACTATATTGCATTTGAATTAAGGGGTAGTTTGATCGTTTAAGATTGTCCCACGGCACAGTCTATCACAACATAGTATCAATGACAATATCCGTATGTTCTTTTCGTCTTACTATTCTAGTCGCTACTAGATTTTCCAGCTAGAATATCTTAGTTCCTGGGGCAAGGTGTAATTATCAGACCCCGATGGCACAACCATCTTTGCGAGGGTCAGAGCCAGCGATGAGTGCCTTGGTTGAAGGGTGCACCATAATGGCTTGTCCCCCGCCAAAATCCTGAGAGTATGGGTTATCAAACTTGACGACACGGTGCCCCTTGTTAATCAGTTCCCGGAGAACACCAGGAGGAATACCCGGTTCAAAAGCGCATTCATTGTCTTGAATGTATCTGAATCTGGGGGCGTCTAGAGCCGTCTGTACACCCATGCCGAAATCGATAATGTTGAGGAATACCTGGATATGCCCTTGCGGTTGCATAAAGCCACCCATAACGCCGAAAGTGAGGAACAAATTACCGTCCTTGAAGACCATAGCTGGGATTATGGTGTGATAGGGTCTCTTATGGGGCTCGATACAGTTGGGATGGTCAAGTTCGAGAGAAAAGAGGCTGCCGCGGTTTTGCAGGCAAATGCCGGTACCTGCTACCACGATGCCGGAACCAAACGCCTGGTACAGGCTATTGATAAAAGAGACGCTGTTACTCTCTTTATCAGTCACCGCCAGGTAAACGGTATCTCCCTCACTAGTCGGGACGCCGGCTACTGCTGCTGCTTGTCTTGCTTTATTTGTATCTATGAGGCGCTTTCTCTGCTCGGCATAGGACTTAGAAAGCAGGCCATTTAAAGGGATGTCCACAAAATCAGGGTCGGCTACATATCTGTCGGCATCAGCAAAGGCTAGCTTCACAGCCTCTATCAGCAGGTGCAGATACTCGGGGGAGTTATGCCCTAGAGACCGCAAATCATAGTTCTCCAATATATTTAGAGCTAGAAGCACAACCAGTCCTTGCCCGTTGGGCGGGCATTCATAAATATCATAGCCGCGATAATTGGTGCTTATTGGTGTTATCCAAGTAGAAATATGGTCGTTTAGGTCTTGCTTGGTAATTAACCCGCCGTTCTCTCGGGAACAGGCGACTATGGCTTCAGCAATTTCTCCTCGGTAGAAGACATCACGTCCCCCGGCGGCAATCTTCTTGAAGGTCCTAGCCAGGTCTGGTTGCACAAAGACTTCACCCGGCTCAGGTACCCTCCCAGCCGTCAGATAGGTATGGGCAGCGCTGGCATTGGACTCTAGTTTGGCGTGGTTCATCTTCCAGGTATGTCCAATAACCTCCGTGACTGGGAACCCGTGTTCGGCTAACTCAATGGCTGGTGTTAGTACCTGAGCCAAGCTCATAGTACCGTACTTCTCAAGCAGTGAATACCATCCATCCAGTGCTCCGGGGATTGTCACCGTGTGAATGCCCGTTTCCGGCATTTTTTGGTAGCCCAGGTTTCGCAATGTTTCCAAACTGGCTGCGTAGGGAGCCCGGCCGCTGGCATTTAATGCCTTCAATTCATTGCTTTTACTCAGATATACTAATGCGAAGGCATCTCCCCCCAGACCGGTTGACATGGGTTCCACCACATTTAGAGCGGCGGCAGCGGCGATGGCAGCATCGATGGCATTACCTCCCTGGAGTAGCATGCTTATCCCAGCTTGTGCGGCTAAGGGCTGACTGGTGGCCACGATGCCCCGATTACTCATAACTGCCGAACGACGAGATGGAAACGATTGTAAACCCATGTCTCTCCTCCTTGAAAACCTGGTAAGTTGTGCTAATATTGTAGTCTATTTTGAGCTAGATGCCAAAGTGCTATCTTGCCTGATACCATTCGTTGATGTTATCACTCAATCCTTGGGTTTTGTCTCAGCACCACAAAGATGCCACCAAGAATGAGAAGACCGCCTACAATCTCGTTGGTCGTTGGTATCTCACTAAGGAGCAAACTTCCTAGTAGTGTCGCCCCAACGGGTTCACCAAGAATGGCTACCGAAACAAAAGTCACCGGTATTAAGCGCACTGCCAGATTCAAAGACGAGTGGCCGATAAGCTGTGGTACCAGTGCTAGCAGAATTAACATTACGTAGGTGATAGGTGAATAGCCAAAAAAGCTATGGCCTGCGATGATAGCTGCTGCTAGCAGCAGCACCGCTGAACAAGTATAGAGAATGGTGAGGTAACTGAGAATATCAATGCGGGCCCTGAGCTGACCGCCAATCAGGAGATAAGCACCCATGGCGAAGCCAGCGATTAAAGCTAGCAAGTTACCCAGCATAGCCTGCGAACCAAAAGTGAAACCACCATAATTGACAACTATAACACCTATCAGGGTAACCGCGATGCCGCTTATTGCTAATTTTTCTAGTCTCTCACCCCACAGAAAATACGAGATTACAGCAACAAAGGCGGGATGGGAAGTTACTAGAATAAGTGAGCTGGCGATGGATGTATAACTGAGTGATGTTATCCAAAGCGCGAAATGTAGCGCTAGGAATAGGCTTGAGAGCAGTATCAAAGGCATATCATGCCTCGACAGTTTGCTAAGACTCTTCAGAGATTTTACTGTGGCAATAGGGATTAATATGATAGAGGCTATGGTCAGGCGGTAGGCGGCAATAACCAAAGGCGGCGCATCAGCCAAACGAATAAAAATAGCAGCGAAAGAAACAGACAGTACACCGATAAACAGGGTTACGTATGGTTTCGCTCTCATACTGACCTCAATCAATAATACCAGAGGTAAGCCCTTATCCTACGAGTTCTATAACAGGTACCAGCATACGACAAACTGTTCGATTTTGCCAATGCTGGAAACGGGCCAGATTGTATGAGCTAGGCCAATCTGTCCGTAAGTATTGGACGCGTGGGTGGCGTCAATACCTATTGTATTTCCCTAAGTACTATTGTAGACTGTTGAGAGAATAATTAAGACTCAGGAGGTACATAACCCAATGTCAACCAAGCCGATTACCTCACCCCCTGATAAGACGGAGTTCGAGCACCGGGTAAGAAAAGTACAAGGACTGATGGGAGAGCAAGGGCTTGACTTCTATTTGTCACGTTCGGTGGAAAACGTATATTACCTTACCCATTTTGGTTATACACCCTGGGAGAGGCCCTTCTTTTTGCTGATTCCTCAGAGCGGCGAACCGGAGTTGGTTATTCCACTACTGGAGGTAAGCCATGCGGCCGAACGTTCGGTATACCAAAAGATACACCCTTACGGTGAATATCCGGCATTGCCTGGCAAGGGTTATCGCGAGGTTATCGCTGGATTGGTGCCTTCAGACGCTAGGGTAGGAGTGGAATCTACCTTGCCCCTTGGCTTGAAGGACGGCATTCCGGGAAGCATTGTCATGAGCGATGTTATTGAGGAAGCCCGGGTGGAAAAGACGGAATATGAGATTGGTCGTATCCGCTATGCTGCTGAGGTCGCCAGCCTGGGGGTGAAGACTGCCCTGGACTTGAGCAGGGAGGGAGTCTCGGCATTGACCTTTCAGTCCGGCATGACTAGCGCTACGATGGGAACAGTCTACTCTGATATACCAGCTGCTAACCCCTTCTTGACCAAGACTTTCTCAGGCGTCTGGATTGGGGCTCGTAGCACCCAACCCCACTCCAGCACCCTTCCTTCCGATACCATGCGAAAGCATATTCCCAATGTTACCATGTGCATGGTTCAAGCCGATGGCTACTCAGCCGAATGCGAACGCACCTTCTTCCTGGGAAAGCCGGAACCCTGGGCTATAGAAGCCTTCAAAGTAGTAATGGAGTCTCGGGAACTGGCATTATCCTTGGTAAAGGAAGGGGCTGCCGGTTCGGAAATAGATGACAGGGTACTCATTTATCTGGAGAAAAAAGGCTACCAAGAGCAGATTATTCACCGTACCGGCCATGGATTAGGCATCACTGTACATGAGAGGCCCTGGCTGGCGCGGGGGAGTGAGGATGTTTTAAGAGAGAACATGGTTATCAGCATAGAACCGGGGCTTTATTTCTCTGGGAAGGGGGGCTTCCGTCACTCGGATACCATACTGGTTACGAAAAGCGGCTACGAAATCCTGTCCCAGTTCCCGATTGACCTGGAATCCCTGACACTATCAGGCTGAACAAGGCGGAGACTTTGATGGGAGATTAAGGAATGGAGACACTAGGCACGCTACTGGAGCACCGGGCGGCGGAAAATAAAAGCAAGCCATATCTGTATTTTCAGGATAAAGAGATAAGCTATGAGGATATGAATGCCTGCGCCAACCAGATGGCAAACGCACTTAGTAAGCTGGGGGTAGCCAGGGGTGACCATGTCGCCATTATGCTGCCTAACTGTCCCGAATACCTGTATTGCTGGTTTGGCTTAGCCAAGCTTGGTGCCGTAACGGTCACTATCAATACCCAGTTTAAAGGAGAGAGCCTTAAATACCTTATCGAAGCGTCCGATAGCAAATTGGTGGTTATTGCCTCCGATTTCCTCCCCCAATATGAAGAGATAGCGCCAGAAATCAAGGGGATAAAGAAGATAATTTTGACCGAGCCAGCAGATAATACTGACTTAAATAGGCTTTTCCGGGAATCACCAACTACCCCTCCACCGGATACGTCGCTTATTGAAGATATTGCGGCGCTCATCATCACCTTCACCTCGGGGACTACTGGTTTGCCCAAGCTGGTAAGGAACTCACACCGAGCCTATATTACAGCAGCACAGGATTTGATTTCCTATGCGGCACTCTCTCCCCAGGACCGGCTCTATTCTGCCCTGCCCCTATACCATGTTAACCCGCAGGTTTATTGTGTTCTGGCCGCCCTAGTAGCCAATGCCAGCGTCATTGTATCACCCAGGTTCAGTGCTTCAAGATTCTGGGATGAAATAAGAAAATATCAGGCAACCTTCTTTAGCTATGTGGGCGCGGTTTTGCCTATTCTGCTCAAACAACCAGAGCGTTCCAACGATAAAGATGTGCCAACCAAGAAATGTTTTGGTGGGGGTGCGCCGAAGGAAGTGTATGAGAGGATGACGCAGCGGTTCGGCGTTGAGGTGCTCGAAGCGTACGGGATGAGCGAGACAGGTACTTGGAATACAATGAATAGGCCAGGCAAGGGGAGGGCGGGGACTATTGGTCAGCTGCGGGATGGATTTGAAATCAGAATTTTTGATGATACGGATAATGAACTGCCTCTAGGGAAAATCGGCGAGATTGTCATCAGACCAACAAAACCGTACATCATGTTCGATGGGTACTACAAATCGCCAGAAGAAACCTTAAAGTGCTCTACTAACTGGTGGTTTCATACTGGAGATTTGGGGAAGGTCGATAAGGACGGCTACTACTACTTCTGCGGGCGCAAAAAAGAGAGCATCAGGAGGGGTGGTGAGAATATCTCACCCTACGACATTGAAAAGGAAGTAAACAAGCATCCCGATGTGGTCGAAAGTGCTGCGTTCGGCATAGCCGACCCAATCATGGAAGAGGAAATAAAGATAGCTATTGTGTTGCGTCCTGATAGGGAGGTTGCCCCTCAGGAGATTATTGCCTGGTGTGAGTCGAGACTTTCCAAATTTATGATTCCACGCTACATAGAGTTTCTGGAAGAGCTCCCCAAGTCAGCCTCGGAGAAGGTGCAAAAGGTCGTTCTCAAAGAACGGGGACTGACTCCCAACACATGGGATAGGCAGAGACAGCCTTAGCTAATCTCTAAAATGCCGATTGCCGACCTTATTCTCAAAAACGCCAACGTGATAACTCTGGACCCCTGCCAGCCCCGCGCTGAGCTAGTGGCTAGCAAGGATGACCGCATTTTGCTCGTTGCCAGCGATGATGAGCTGGAAGAGGTTAGAGGGAAAAAGACCAGAATAATTGACTGCCAGGGCAAGACAGTAGTCCCCGGTTTTAATGATGCTCATTGTCATATCCTTTCCTTTATCAGGAAGCTGTTAAGCTTTGACCTGAGCCCATCATCGGTTAGCTCTATCGCTGACATAAAGAGAGCTATCCTTCGTCGAGCCCAGAGTACGCCACCCGGCAGATGGCTCACCGGTACCGATTATAATGAGTTCTATCTTGCCGAAAAGCGCCATCCGACTCGCGGGGATATAGATGAAGTAGCTCCCCATCATCCAGTAGTTTTGGCTCACCGTTCTCTACATGCCTGTGTGCTTAACAGCCGGGCTCTCGCTTTGGCGGGTATCACTTGTGAAACACCGGGCCCGCCTGGTGGGCTTATCGACCGAGACCTAGATACCGGCGAGCCAAGTGGCCTTCTATTTGAGATGCTGGGTTACATCAGGGAAAAGGTTTTGCCCCCGCTATCTGAAGGCGAGTTAACCAGGGGCATAGCCTTGGCTAATCAGCATTATCTGTCCTGCGGCATTACCTCTCTGCAAGAGGCTACCGCCAGCAATAATCTCAGTCGGTGGCAAATCTTCCAACGTTTCCGGCTAAAAAGCCGGCTATATATGATGTTTGGTACCCAAGCCCTGAGCCAGTTTCAGGAAGCAGGCTTAGCTTTTGGCTCTGGTGATAGGTGGTTACGCCTTGGCGGGGTAAAGATAATGCTCAATGAAACCACGGGGCAATTATACCCACCACAATCACAGCTAAACCAGCAGGTGCTGGCTGTTCAACAGGCTGGTTTTCAGCTGGCCATCCATACTATTGAGGAGAGCACGGTGGCGGCAGCTATCACAGCCTTGGAGTATGCTCAAAGCCAGTTTCCCCAGGCTAGTCGACGTCATCGTCTGGAGCATTGTGCTGAGTGTCCGCCTTGGTTACTAAAGCGGTTGAGTCGACTTCAGGCGGTTATAGTTACTCAGCCCCCTTTTATCTATTATAGTGGTGAGAGGTATTTAGCCACGCTGACAACCAGTCAGCTACAGTGGCTATACCGAATTAAATCCCCCTTAAATAATGGCATGGTGATGGCTGGTAGCTCAGATTCCCCGGTGGTCCCGGATAACCCTATGGTCGGCATATATGCTGCCGTTACCCGTCGGGCGGAATCAGGGCAGACCCTTCTACCCCAGGAACGTATCTCCGCCAGAGATGCCCTAGCCATGTACACTATAAATGCTGCTTATGCCTCTTTTGAAGAAGATATAAAAGGCTCCATTACTCGGGGTAAGCTGGCTGATATGGTCGTATTAAGCAATGACCCCATTAAATCATCGCCGGAACAGATAAAGGACATCAAGGTGGAGATGACCATCATTGGTGGTAAGCTAGTCTGGGAAGCTTGACTTGCCATGTGGAAATAGTTAAACTAACCCTAGAGGGAAAAATGCCGATATATGAATATAATTGCTCTAATTGTGGCTCAAAGTTTGAGTTACTCCGCCTGTTAAGCCAGGCTAATGAGGGGGCTTCCTGTTCTCATTGCCATCATCGGGCGGAACGGATACTGTCCACCTTCTGCTCCCGCACCAAGGATGAGAGTGGAGTGACTTCTTCAGTAGGTGGCAGTTCGTGTGGTAGCTGCAGCACTTCCGGCTGCGGTAGCTGCGGTCTCTAATTAGGGTGGAGTATGTCAGCCACCAGAACCGGTATCGCCCATCTGCCACTTCACTATGGAAGGGTACCACCCTGGCTATTTGACCGTATGGTCAAGCTCGCCCGAGAGATTGTCATTTCCATTGTCTCTGAGTTTGGCTCTGGGGAGATGCTGCGGCGATTATCCCACCCATACTGGTTCCAGGCCTTCGGCTGTATTCTGGGCTATGACTGGCATTCAAGCGGTGTGACTACCACCCTGTGTGGGGCTCTCAAGGAAGGGATAAAAGGACTGGAACAAGACCTGGGCTTGTTTATCGCTGGTGGCAAGGGCAGGACCTCACGGCGGACTCCATTGGAAATAGAGGTTTGGGGAGAGAAAATTTCGCTAAACCCGGAACCACTGGTTTATGCCAGTCGGATGTCAGCCAAGGTGGATAGCGCAGCCGTTCAAGATGGCTATCAGCTTTACCACCACACCTTTCTCTTTACTCCTAGTGGCTCGTGGACAGTGATTCAGTAGGGTATGAGTGAGGCTACCCGCTATGCCCGCCGCTACCACTGGCTGGGGGAGACGGTGAGCAGCTTCGTCAATGAGCCCCACTCTGCCATCCTGTCTGAGGCAAAAGGGGAGGTACTAAATCTGGTTGCCAGTGAAAGTGACCCCGCCCGAACTACCATCACCGATATTGCTACTCAGCAAAAGCCACAGGACATTCTAGCCGACCTCAAAAGACTAAAGACTTTAAGCTTACCTTCCCACCACTCCATTGGTGTCCATGACCTCCACCCCGATAGTCTGAGCAAGATTCTACTTAGCACTTATGAGCGCCAGCCATCGGATTTTGAGCAACTGTTGGGGCTAAGGGGAGTCGGCCCGAAGACCATTCGTGCCCTGAGCCTAATTTCTGAGTTAGTTTACGGAGTAGCTCCCAGCTACCGTGACCCCGCCCGCTACAGCTTTGCCCACGGGGGTAAGGACGGCACTCCCTATCCGGTGGATAGAAAGACCTACGACCAGTCAATTGAGCTTTTGAGGAAAGCCATCCACAAAACTAAACTGGGCATCAGGGAGAAGAGCGAGGCCGAGAATCGGCTAAATAGACTATTGATATAGACTTGCGCTAAGTGGTATATTCAGGCAACATCACATTGGAGGTAGACTATGCTGGAAAAGCTTTCAACGGAGACGATTGAGGCTATCTTTGACGCCTTGCCTGTAGAGATGTCATTCGTTGATGACAGTGATACCGTCAGATATTACAGCAAGGGTGATAAGGGGATTTTTAAGCGGACGCCGGCGGTGATAGGTAAGAGGGCGCAGGACTGCCATCCGCAGAGAAGTTTACATAAAGTTTAGCAGGTGGTAAGCGACTTAAAATCCGGCAAGAGGGATGTCGCCGAATTCTGGATTGACCTTAAGGGTCGTAAGATATATATCAGGTATTTTGCCGTTAGGGATAAAGAGGGTAAATATATCGGCATTGTTGAGGTTTCCCAGGACATAACCGACCTCCAGAAGATAGCGGGCGAGAAGAGGCTTTTGGATGAGGGGTAGGGTGGGGGTTGGGATGGTGCCAAAGCGAATTAGGCGAACTCTGAGATGGAAAACAAGTTTACAAAATTGAACTTCTTGAAAACCAGTCAAGAGGCACTTGATTTTCAACTGAAAGCTTTGTACCCAGTTAAAGTTGATAAAGACCCAGCTCGAGTCAATCTGGTTTTCCTTAACCATGATCGCAATTTCTCTACGTTTCTTACAATCAGGTATCTTGTAGAACATGAAAGGACTGTCGATATTTACTCACTTTCACGCTCAATGTTTGAAAGTATTATTTCTATGGGTTTATTATCAGAACGCTTGATTAGAGGAGATATAGAAAGGTATCAAGATTTCCAGTATGTCGAGATTTATAAGACATATAGTCATCTGAAACAACTTGGCCTTGAACGACTTAGTGGTATTTCATCTTCTGAGGTGGACTTTTTATATAGCGAACGAAATGAATACTTAAGAAAATGGGGGCGAAGCATATCAACTTGGACGGGTAAGTCTCTGGAGCAGAATGTTAAGTTGGTTGATGAGGCTTATCCACCGACCTGCAATGAAACACATTTTTATGAATATCTGTATTGTCAAGTCTATCGTAAGGGGTCTCAGGCGGTCCACTCAAGTTTTGCTGGTCTTGCAAAGAGTGTAGATATTGATAAACTCACAATACATGGCACAACCTTTCAAAGGTTTAAAGCAAACGAAAACCATCTGATATTCTCTTGTTTTCATAGTCTGCTTACTTTTTTGAGTTCAGTTAGATTTCTTGGGTATCTCACGGATAAGAAAGAGACAGAAGATTATTTCCATAGCATTGCGAGTTATATAATTTCGGAAAAATAAACAGCGCTTTAAAAACTGTTCACGTCTTCGTTTCACCTTGTTCTTACCTCGACAAGCTCGGCGTGTGCAGCGTATAGCCGTCATCACTCTCGGGGAAGATGTCTTTCAGAGGTAGGGTACGGCCGGTTTGGATGGCGGTGAAGCCGTATTTCTTGCGGATGCGGTCAATAGCCTTGTTTAATTGCTCCAGCCTTTGGTCTGATGTGTCTAGCATATCCAGTTGTCTGCCCGGTTCAGTAAGGTTTGATACCCCAATGCCGATGAGGCGCACCAATTGCTTTTCCTGAAGTAAGGCTCTTGCTAGCAGCTTTAACCCAGTGCTGGTGATGGTCTGGTGAGCATCGGTAGCTCTTGTCAGCGTGTGGCGACGGGTAATGGTAGTGAAATCAGCGTATCTCAGTTTCAGGGTAATACACCCGGCTTGCCGATTATTGCAGCGTAGCTCGGCACCCACCCGTTCACTGAGATAGCCGAGCGTTGCTTTGAGCAGTGAAGGGTCTCGGGTGTCCTCACTAAAGGTGGTTTCCCGACTGATGGACTTGGCGGCACCGGGGGTCTCTATCTTTCTATCATCAATGCCATTAGCATGGCGGTGCAGAAGCTCACCATACACACCGAAATGGCTTTTTAAGGCACTTGGAGGCATATTAGCCAGTTGACCTATGGTATTGATACCTAAGCCATTTAATACTCGCTCTGTCTTCTTGCCTATGCCGGGCAGTTTGGCTATCGGTAAGGGTGCTAGGGAAGAACGCTCTTCTCCAATGGCTATCTCCATTAGCCCGTCAGGTTTGGACAGGTCAGCGGCAATCTTGGCGACTACCTTGCCGCTAGCGATACCTATTGAGGAAGGGAGTCCTAGTTCGTCCTTAATCCGCTGCTTGATAGCTAGTGCCATCTGGTGAATAGAACCATGAAGAGATTCAAAACCAGTTACATCTAGGTATGCCTCGTCCAGGCTTACTGGTTCCAGATAGGGAGAAAAATCCGCCAGTATAGCCATGAACCTTTGTGAAGCCTGGCGATACTTAGTAAAACTGCCCTCTATGAATATGGCCTGGGGGCAAAGACGACGGGCAGTAATCAGTGGCATCCCGGCGCGCAGCCCAAAAGCCCGGGCTTCATATGAGGCGGAAGCAACCACCCCACGCCTATCGGGTTTGCCACCAACCACCACCGGTTTACCCTTCAGCCCAGGGTTCAGCACTTGCTCTACGGAAACAAAGAAGGCATCAAGGTCAATATGTATAATGCGGCGAGCCATCACTGTCCTCTAGAAATAAACTCTCTAACCCTGCGCTCAAAGACACTTCGTTCCAGGAGGACACGGTGCTGGCATTTCAGGCATTTAATCCCGATATCAGCCCCCAGCCTGACTACCTGCCACTCATAACTGCCACAGGGGTGCTTCTTCTTGAGGCGAACCACATCGCCTAGCTTTATCTCCATAACCATCGTAAGCCTAGCCTTTTGTCGGTAGGTAGCCATTAATCTGGTCCCGTAGTTCCGAGGCAGCCCGCCGTGCCGCCTGAGCAAAATCCTTCTCCCGTGAGGCGTATATAATCTGCCGTGACGAGTTGATAATTGCCTTCTCTCCCTGGGCATCAATTCCATAACGGACTGTTGCAGCTGTGTCTCCCCCCTGGGCACCGATGCCTGGTATCAAAAGTGGCATGTCAGGGTGGCTTTGACGAATCAGCTTTAGTTCCTCAGGATGGGTAGCACCAACCACCAGCCCGATGTTGCCGTGTATGTTCCACTGCTTGGCTTTGAGGGCGACTATCTCAAATAAGGGACGGTAACCGCCTTCCACCTCGCAGCGGAGGGCTTGAAAATCAACTGCACCAGTATTTGATGTCCGACACAGGATGAATATTCCTTTATCTCGGTATTGAATGAAGGGCTCTACTGAGTCAAAGCCCAGGTAGGGATTCACCGTAGCGGCATCAAATCTAAAGTAATCAAAGATAGCTTTGGCGTAAGCCTTAGACGTATTACCAATATCACCTCGCTTGGCATCTCCTATTACTGGTATATCCTCAGGTATGTAGTCTACGGTACGCTTCAGGGCATCAAGCCCCTCATTGCCTAGAACCTCGTAGAAAGCAAAGTTTGGTTTATAGGCGCATACCAGGTCGGAGGTAGCGTCGATAATTGCCTTATTGAATTCAAAGATTCCCACTTTGTCAGGCATCCGTTTTGGGTCCGGGTCAAGCCCAACGCAGAGTAGGCTTTTATTCTTCCGGCTGGCAGTTATCAGCTTTTCCATGAAATTCATC
>SDBV01001340.1_pt1 | contig 37063 bp, 47 predicted proteins | sample 2277081 | NCBI WGS metagenome assembly SDBV01 (sample SAMN10402039, study PRJNA504765) | marine sediment metagenome | isolation source: marine sediment core GS10_PC15, 223 cmbsf | place: Arctic Ocean: Southern Knipovich Ridge | collected 2010 | reverse complement strand
GCGAAACTATCTGGCATTCTTGATCTGGGAAAGCGCGAGTTCCGGCTCTCCACACAATTTGGTTCGGTTACTCCCGACGCGTTTGATATTGACGACCAGCGGCTTGAGCCAGGTGATGAGATAACAAATCCGGAATTTGTAACCTGCTTTGGTCTAATAATGTCAGGTATTGATAAGATGGCGCAGGAGCGCATATCAATTCCGGATAAGCTGAATATCAAGCGGGCGATTCGCTTCTTTCTCCCATAAACAAAGTTTGCGAGCGCGGCATTCGGACAGAATACACACACAAGCGAGTATTCTGCTCCTCATTTTGCCCTCGTAAGCAAAGCTTGCGAAGGCGCCATATTGCATTGTGGCGGGCAATCAATTATCCTTATCCTACTTTAAGGAAGTAGTTGTATGGCAATTCGGAAAAAGAAAAATGGAGGCGCGAATGTTATTGCCTCTACGGCCCGCGTGAAGGTTGTCGGTGTTGGCGGCGGCGGGGGAAACGCCATCTCGCGCATGAGTGAGGGTTTTACGCGGGGCGTTGAATTTATCGCGGTAAATACGGACTCCCAAGATCTTGCGTACTGCAATGCGCGGCACAAACTATATATTGGAAAAAATCTGACACGCGGGCTGGGGACGGGAATGAACCCGGAACTCGGCGCGCAGGCGGCGGATGAGAATCGATCGGATATTGCCGAAATGATGAAAGGTACTGATCTTGTGTTCATTACCGCTGGCTTGGGCGGAGGCACGGGAACGGGCGCGTCACCGATCATTGCCGATGTTGCGCGGCAGAGCGGGGCGCTGACGATTGCGGTAGTCACAAAGCCGTTTCTTTTTGAGGGCTCACAGCGAAGTCGTGTTGCCGAGGAGGGTCTTCAGCGTCTGAAAGAAAAGGTGGATGCGTTGATTGTCGTGCCGAACGACAAGATTTTTACGGTCATTGATAAAGACACGCCGATTATGAAGGCGTTTGAGAAGATTGATGATGTACTGCGCAATGCGGTGCAGGGAATTGTTGAGCTCGTTGCCGCGCCGGGAATCATTAATGTAGATTTCGCGGATGTTATGACGATAATGCAAAACTCCGGAACAGCGATAATCGGCCTCGGGCTCGCATCGGGTCCGGATCGCGCAGTGAAAGCGATCAATCAGGCGATAAACTTTCCGCTTCTTGATGTTACGGCAGATGGCGCGTGCGGAATACTCTTTGGCATCTCCGGTAATCGTGACCTGAAAATGGCGGAGGTCAATCAGGCGGCAAAATTAATTGCGGAGATGGTAGACCCGAACGCGAAAATAATCTTTGGCGCGTACCATGACAGGAAGGTAAGAGCGGGGCAGATAAAGGTTACGCTTATCGCGACTGGTTTTACGGGGGCAAAGCAAAACGGACACTCACTCTTCAATGGAAATGAAAAATCGCTTGAAGTTGAGAATGAGGGAATAGGAAGAGTCCCGTTCCTCAATACGCCGGTTGCCGATATCGGCCAGATTGATATGAAGCCGTCTAAAGGAAAATGACAGCAGGTTCCGTCGATATCACTGGCAAGGAAAAAAGAAGAGTAACCAGAGAGCGACAAGTACAAATGGGACATCCCCGCCTTCTTGAGACGCCGAAAGAAATAGCGTAGGATAACTCAAAAACAAATATAGATATTCCGCGGTAGCTCAGTTGGTAGAGCGGTCGACTGTTAATCGATTGGTCGTAGGTTCGAGTCCTACCCGCGGAGCAATAACAAAAATAGACGGCTTTATGCCGTCTATTTTTGTTATTTATTGCGGGGCTCGAACCGAAGGTGCGAATTTTTAAGAAGTGTAACGACTATAAAAATTCAGCATCTCGACCGAAGGGAGAGGCGAGTCCTACCCGCGGAGCCAGTTATTTTTTACTTTGTTTAAGCTATTTTATTTTTGACCCGAATAGGACGTTCGAGCCTATTTTGGTAAAATGATTTTATGCAGACAAAAATACTTATAATCGCAATAGTCCAAAAAGATGACCAGATTTTGTTAAGAAAGAAACCTGACGGTTCGCCTCCGTATAAAGAAACTTGGTATTTATTCGGTGGAGAATTGGTTGCGGGCTCAACCCCTGAAGAGATATTACAAGATACATTAAAAATACAGACAGGTATCAATATAAAACTGGTCAAAGAACTTGGCTGGGATACAGAAGTTAAAAGAGATCACGATGGAGTAGAAAAGATATTTGTTTATTTAGATACACTTTGTGAATATGTAAGTGGCGACCTTGTCCCAGCGCAAGGGATAGAAAAATTGGAGTGGGTTGATGTAGGTAACCTTGAAAGCTATAACCTCGTGCCACCATCGAGAAAATTATTTATAAAGTTGGGATACATTAAAACTCCTTAAATCTGGAATATAAGCACCTGGATTGTTTTGAAAATAGGTTCTAACATCCTCCACGATGCGGAGCTGATTGAATTTGTTCAAGCGTAGCTTGATTACAAATTCATCATCCCGAGGAGTGAGGCGACGAGGGACACGATTTTGAAGGATGGGACGAGAACCGGAGGCCGAAATCACGAAGTGATGAGGTTTCGACTGAAGGGAGAGGCGAGTCCTAAATGAATGCAATGATTCAGTTACTGCAAAGAGGAGTAGAGCATATCCTTGAGCAGAGTATTTGCATATAAAAGATTAATTCCGTAGTATCGGAGAAGAACCTCTTTCGAGTAACGGGTAGTCCGTAGCTCAAGGAGCATAAGATACCTACCCGCGGAGTTTTTTTGACACGATATATTTAGCGTGCCGGTTCCTTTTAAGAGCTCGGGGTTTGTTTCAACAAAATACAGGAGAACTACATGGCTACATATGCGTATGATATGGGACACCAAGGATTGTTAGATGCCATGGCACATGCTGCCGCTGAGACTGGGATCTCGGGGTCTGGCTTGGTCATAGACCCTGCGGCTCCATTTCATCGAGAAGAGTATCACTACTTGCGTGGAGTGGTGCTCGCTCGCCTTGAAGGACAAGAGCCTCCGGTTAGAAGAGGCGATCAGGTGGTCTATGAGGACGAACGACCGTCGGACACATTCCATTCCGAGAACCAGAGTGGTCACAGAAGAAAAACCCTCGGCGATACGGGTCCGTACATCGTTTATCGGGTCTGGTATCTCGGCGACGGCAAATGGGCGCTCAGCTTCGAAGGTAGTCATGAGTGGAGATTCGACAACTCCAAGTTCAAGAAAGTCGAATTGGAGGATGTATCCATTGCCGGATGATGTCCCACATTTCTTACATCGCCCAACAGAGCTCTAGTCTCTAGTTGGGCGACTTTTTTATATAAAAGCAGGGATGAGCACTATTTCTTTCAAGATATTACACCATGCCGGAGTTCTAAGTATGTCCAGTCCGAGGAGCTAAGCATTAAAAAATCCCTGTCCTATTTCCTCTGCTTAAAACGTATATTACGAGGACTTTTTTTGTTGAGATAAATTAATTACATTATTGATTGATCCATTGGACATATAATACAATTTTCCTTCCTCGTCTTTTAATACAGTAGAGCGCATAGTAATTCTAATAACTCGTCCCTCAAAAGCGCCTACTTTTATTTTATCGCCGATACCATACTGATCTTCAACTAAAATAAAAAGTCCCGAAACAAAATCCTTGACTAATGTCTGGGCACCAAAACCTATCGCTAATCCGATAACACCCGCCCCGGCTAAAATTGGTGTAATATCCACGCCGAATACACTTAAAACCATAAGTAAAATTACAGCATAAATGACGATATTTCCGGTTGTTATAATTATATGACCAAGAGTTTCTGCACGCTTTTCTTTTTGAGAAACGTGTTTATCGTCTCCATCATCAACTATTTTCGCAAGCCGTTTTACAATAAGCTTCAAAATTACTTTGCCAAAAAAGAACAGGATAATAATCCAGAATAACATCTATTGCATTCTGCTTAATGAGATTGAGTATAAATTCTTGTGCAGTATTCATAACTATAATATTAATACCACATCCTTATGGTATATACAACGCGATTCACCATTATCCCAAGTCGCAATTCAACAAAGCTCTCGCATCAGCTCAACCGTTCGCCATCACCACCCTTTGCTTCCGCCTACGCTAATGCTTTGGCGGACAAGAAAGCCACGGACGGGCATGTAGGTGCACACGTGGGTAAATAAACTAATCCCGACTCTGCTTGCTCCGTAGTCAATTTATTGTACTTCGGGGCGCAACTCTGGATTTTTCTTAAGATATTTGATATATTAACAGCAATGAGGGTTATTATAAATATAAAAATAATCACAATATTGATTGTGGGGATGGTGTTTATTGCCGGACTTATGGCGGGTTTTGGCAGTTATGTTTTTGCCGCCGAGGATTATAATAGCTCAAGGTCAAATACCCAAACCTCAATAGCAAAAATAAACGAGGAGGTAGGGAATGTTCTTTTGCGTTACGGCGCGGGCGGCGCGGGCGGCGCGGAGATTAATGAGGTGACGGACGCTCTTGCTGTAGGCATTAGCACGGTTGATCTCAAGGCGATGCTGATTAGGTTTGGCGTAAGCGATGACGGGATTACAGAAGTTTTTGCGGAACTTGATCGGCTTGGCACAGGAGACGCCACGCAGGGAATAGACTCCTTTTTTGATGTTTTTGTTGAGCTTGAGGTTTTTGTTGAAGTGATTGCGAATGACGCAAATCTTACAAAAACAGAAGCAGGCAGAGTTATAGATACGCTTATGAAAATATCGCCAGCTTTTATAATAGATGAAAATGGATTACAAGAATCAAGAAAGGCGGAATTGGTTGAAGCCATCGCTTCTGACGCAAGTCTCACAAGAGCTGACGCAAAAAGAGCGTTAGATGCATTTGCCGGAGCTATAACTAAATCAGCACCCGCCCTACACAAGGCGTTAATTTCAGGCGAGAGAGTAGCCTTGGTGGGTTTTGGTTCTTTCTCAATTTCTAAGCGTAAAGCAAGAACAGGGAGGGTTAAATATTCAAACATAACTCTAAAGAGAGGTGTATTTAAGGATACCGCAATGAATGCCATACAAAATATCAAATCCGCCGCGCCGGAAGAGCGCGAGAATTTGAAAGAAGAGCTTAAAGTCAGCCGCGGGACATTCCAAACAGAGATATTATCAATGAGTCTGAGTATTCGTGAGAACGCAAAAGAGCTTCGAGAGAACTTTCGAGAAAATGTGAAAACAACAATAGGTCATGTGGATCACGGAAAGACAGCGCGCATTGCTCTTGCGCACGGCAAAGGACTAAGAATGCTCAACCGCTTTCGCTCGGCGACGGCACGTTTTGGCCACATTCTCAGCAGATTAGAGTCGCGAGTTAATAAACTTGAAGCCCAAGGTATTCCGACCGACTCCTTTTTTGATGTTTTTACATCTATTGAGGAAGCTAAAAACACGCAGGTTGAAAACGACGCAAAGATGGAGCAGCTTAAAGCAAAATACGAATCGCTTCTTGAAGGCGAAAATGTCAAAGGGGTTGCAGAAGAAGCCCGCGCGATAGCCAAAGAGTTGAAATCAGAAATACAAACTCTTCACGCAAAACTCCGCGCGATCAAAGATGATATAAAAGTAGCCGGCGAGTACAATAGCTCTATATCAAATAGCAGCACTGATCTATAAAATAATCATGACTTATGAACACTTCAACTTCGTTTAGCGTAGGCAAAAACAAACTTACCATTGCAATCATTATTCTTGTTGTCGCGGGAGGAGCATTATTTTTCTTGAATCAGAGCCCCTCATATCAAAAAGAACCCATTACAATTGAGCAGGATTTGACGCCGATTGAACTTTCCCAAGAAGAACAGCAAGCGCTCCAAGATGCAGGGCTTGCAATTCCTTCTGGAGAAGATGCCGCCGCGAAAAATTTACAAAGCGTGCGCTCTTCCGACGAGCTCGGCGCCATTGAGGCCGACCTCAACGAAACCAACCTTTCGGGGCTTGATGCAGAACTTGACGCAATAGAGAGCGACCTTTCTGGATTATAGTCAAGGGTGGTATTATGATAGATATAATAATCTGCAAAATTCGTCCTTTTTACTAAATGAGGTATGCTTACAAAAACAAAGTTGATCAAAATTGTATAAATTAAAATATCTTCATAAATAATATGCAAACAAAAACAAGGATTTTAACGACGATGATTGTCGGGGTAGCCATGTCGGTGGGGACAGTAGGAACCAGTCTCCTTATCTCGCAAGCAGCAAATGCTCCACAAAAAGTTGATGTAATAATCGGCTTTACTCAAACGCCGGGTCCGAGCGAACAAGCATTGGTGCGGGGTCAGGGCGGCACTATTAAACACAGCTATCACCTTGTACCAGCCATTGCAGCCAGCATTCCTGAAGCAGCGATTCAAGGGCTGTTAAATAATCCTCGTGTTACCAGCGTTGATTTAGACGGAACGGTATATGCGATTGACGCTGAATTGGATAATACCTGGGGTGTAAAACGAATTGGCGCAGGCACGGTTCATGATGGCAGCAACAAGGGAACCGGAGTAAAAGTAGCCATCATTGATTCGGGTATTGACTACACTCATCCTGATTTGGACGCAAACTATGCAGGCGGATATGATTTTGTAAACGCAGATACTGATCCAATGGACGACAACGGCCATGGCACGCATGTTGCCGGAACTGTAGCGGCCGAAGATAATGACATTGGAGTTGTTGGTGTTGCCCCAGAGGCGCGTCTGTACGGACTCAAGGTTCTTAATGCAAGCGGAAGCGGTTCGTTTAGCGATGTAATTGCTGCTCTCCAGTGGGCAGTAGATAACAGAATTCGAGTAACAAACAATAGCTATGGAAGCGGGTCAGACCCTGGCAGCATAGTAAAAGCCGCTTTTGATAATTCGGCCGCCGCAGGCGTTCTGCATATTGCTGCTGCAGGCAACTCTGGAAATCCAAAAGGCAAAGGCAAAGGCAACAATGTAGGTTATCCTGCAAGATATGATTCTGTGGTTGCGATAGCCGCTACTGATGATTCCGATAACCGAGCCAGTTTCTCAAGCACGGGTGACCAAGTAGAGCTTGCGGCGCCTGGTGTAAGTATTAACTCCACGAAGCTTGGCGGAGGATATATTGAGTTTAACGGAACATCAATGGCATCACCTCACGTGGCAGGGTCTGCGGCATTAGTTATTGCGGCTGGCATTACCGACAAGAATAATAACGGCTTAATTAATGATGAAGTTCGTCAGGCGCTTAATAATACGGCTTTTGATCTTGGCGCTGTCGGGAGAGATTCGCTCTACGGCTTCGGATTAGTCAATGTTGCCGCGGCCGTTGCGTCTATTACTCCTACCGCGACTGGAACCATCAGCGGGACGGTAACTGATGCAACTACTTTAAGCGTAATTTCCGGTGCTACGGTGACTGATGGAATAAGGTCAGCCACAACGGATGTGAATGGCGCATACAGCATCACCAGTGTCCCGGAAGGAACATATACAGTTGCTGCCTCTGCAAACGGTTACAACAGCACTTCTCAAAGTAACGTTGCAGTAACCGCAGATACCACTACCATAGTAGATTTTGCACTCACGGCTATCGTATATGGAGTAGTCGAAGGCACAGTAATTGATTCCATTACTTTAAATCCGATCTCTGGCGCCACGATGACTGATGGAACACGACAGGCAACCTCGGATGCAACAGGATATTACCTGATTACCGATGTACCTGAAGGAACATATACTGTTACCGCATCAGCCACTGGCTATCAGGATGCATCACAGTCAATTTCAGTAGCAGGAGGCGCAACATCAATTGCGCACTTCTCCATGCAGGCGGTAACACAAGCAACAAGTGTTATTGTTGACTCTGTCAGCTATGCTACTGAAGGTGGTAGAAACCAAGGTAAACATCTCTTAACCACTCTTGCTCTTGTAGATGATCTTGGTAGTGTAGTTTCCGGTGCTTCTGTTTCAATTACACTGAACCACGATTCTGGAACATCCTGGAACGGAACCGGAACCACAGGAACAGATGGAACATTAACATTCAGTCTCAAAAATGCTCCGTCTGGGCATTACGAAACAAAAATTACCGGTGTAAGCGCTACGGAACTAACATGGAACGGCATAACTCCGGCGAATGGATTTGATAAGTAAGCGCGCATAGGTATGCTTGCAAAACACCCCCTAAAAGAAGGGGTGTTTTGTTTATAAACTAATCCCGACTCTGCGTGGTTCTGACCAACTCTCGCATTTGCTCAAGCATTACTGTCGGATATTTGTAGATTTCTGCCCAGTCCAGTGTTCAAATGAATCAAAGGGTTTATTGATGAAAAAATGTGCTACAATCAGCTTGATTTAAGGTTAAAAATCAAGAAGAGTTCAGATATGATTGAATTAAAAAGAGCAGAAGAAAATCCAGTTCTGTCGCCCAATAGAGATATTATGTGGGAGTCAAAAGCTGTTTTTAATCCCGGTGCCACATTAAAAGATGATAAGGTTTACCTTCTCTACCGTGCAATCGGAGAGTATGATACATACATTTCGCGTATCGGGTTGGCAACAAGTAGCGATGGCGTGCATTTTGAAAGGGAAAACAAAAATCCGGTCATAGAGCCGCAGGATAATTATGACAGATGGGCTTGCGAGGATCCGCGCATAACTCAAGTAGGCGACATATTTTATATAACATATGTTGCCCTCTCTCAGAGAATAAGAGAGGGTGGAAAACCAACTTACGAAATAATACATAATTTGAATTCTCAAACCGCGCTTGTTACGATCAAGGATTTTGTGAAATTTCAGCGACATGGAATTATTACTCCTCAAAATTCTGACAATAGGGACGTGGTGATTTTTCCGGAAAAGATTGACGGTAAGTTTGTAATATTACACAGGCCTCATCGTTGGTGTAAAAACTGGTTTAAGAATCCACAATCAGAAAAAATTAAAGTTGATATTCCAGTACCTCATGAGGATCTGCCGCAAAGACCGGCAACTTGGATTTCATCTTCGCGTGATTTAAAAAACTGGTCCGACCATAAATTACTTATTCGTTCCACTCATGAATTAGATGAAAAGACAGGGGCCGGTGCGCCACCTATTAAAACTGATAAGGGCTGGCTTTTAATTTATCATCATGTAGAAAAAAATCGAAAAGGCGAGATCGTCTATACAGCTAAAGCTATTCTTCTGGATTTAAAAAATCCCTCAAAAATTATTGCCAAGATCCCTTATGCAATTTTGGAGCTTAAGGAAAAGTACGAAGTTAGCGGAGATGTGGATAATGTTGTTTTTCCTACCGGCGCATTAGTCAAAGATGGTGAACTTTTTGTGTATTATGGAGTAGCGGACAAAAATTGCGGTTTAGCAACCATTAAACTGGATGAGATTATAAATGAATTGATAAGATATAGTAATGTTTGACATCATAAATGAAATAAGTTTTAACATTGTCCACCACGCGAAACCTTGACTTTTTTATTGAACGGTGCTATATTCTTAGATAGTTACTTTGTTATTTTATTTCTAACAGAAAAAGGAGAAAAAATGGACCAAGAGTTAGTGGAGCTAGTTGAAAACACAGCTAAAGTTAGAGGGGAGATGGAGATTCCAAGAGAGTTCATCGTCAAGGCTCTGGAGAAAATTGAGGCTGGCGGGACGGAAGTAGAACGATATCCTTCAGGGCACCCCAGTCTCAGAAGTGTTTTTGAAATCGCAGTTGAGCTACAAGCCGAGGCAGTGTCAGCGCAATGGGTAGCCAATCCCACCAAAGGTTGCCTTTATAAAATCGCCTTCGTATCTTTTGATATCAGGCGGTTTTTATTTAGAATGTATAAGTGTATACTCATATCCATGGCAAAAAGAAATACGGGGCTCGGAAAGAAAAAGAAGTCTCATTCAAAAAAGACCCAAAAACGGCTTGAGATAAAGCGTGAAATGTTGGCAAAAAAAGCCAGCAAGCAGCGCAAATAGATCTATTTTTCAAATCTAAAAGGGTAAGCAAATGAACGAAAAGTTTCCAAACCCTCGACAAAAAACCCGAGAAGAAAGAATGGCAATAACGAGCCAATCAGATAATAACAGCCAGAACAAAAAAGCCGAAAACGATTGAATCGTGAGTGGGCTCTTCTTTTTGTATACAAATATTCTCCAGACCACGACATTCCAACATTCTTGAGAATGTTGGAATGTCGTGGTCTATCATCGGTCTACATCAATTGTAGTCATGATATAAAAGTAAATCAGTGGGTTGCTTGTTGCTTTTTCCCCGTAGAGCTATAGTATATTTATTGTATCTATATGAGACTGAAAATTCTCCCAATTCTTATCATTCCAAGCCTCTTGATCGTCGGCGTTTTTGGTTTTTGGGGACTTGGCTTGATTGACCACGGCGGACAGCATAGGTGCCCTATTTCTTTAATATCAGAGAGTAATTGTTCTCCCGCTGAAGGTAGCATAGCTCTTGCGCTCCACCATCTCTCGGGGCTAAAAAATTTCACACAGTCGGTAGTAAATACTGACACGTCTTTGTCTGTGCTTTCCGTCCTCTTGCTGTGCGCATTATTTGTTGGCTCAAAGCCCCTGCGAGGAACACGAGTCCTGCGGGTTCTCTCTCGTCAGATACGCCGTAGAGTCGCAGAATCCAACCGTATACCAAGGAAACAGTTTTTGCGCTGGCTTGTACTTCGCCACAAGCGAGATCCACGCATATGCCAGTGGGTGTATGATGCCTATCCCGAGATGAGTTGAGGGGTAGTGTGGTCTACGTAGGAGTACGTACTCGTTTAACGTATTACCATCATGCACTCGTTCAAATTTTGGGGCGGGTGTTTTTATTTGTAAAAATTACTCGTCCCATAGATAGGTATGAACGAGTGGAATAAATAGAAACGGGGGAAAGAAAAACAATAAAATCATGAAAATGCACAAACAAAAATTATCTAACGGAATAAAAAAGAAAACAAAAAATCTACTATCGTGGAGTGTCGGACTTATATTTCTTGTTGGTATCGTTGCGCTAATCGCAGTTAGTGGAAATGGCAATAGCTCCAACCCAGCAGTGTATTCAGCCAGCGTCCTTACGGCCATTGAAAACAGCTTTGACTTCAATACAATCTCAATGAAAGACGGTAATGTATCTCGTCAATTTGAAGTAAGAAATGATGGGGAAGAGCCGTTGATAATTGAAAAGGTCTACACCTCTTGCATGTGTACGACTGCATATATAATTAACAATTCTGGTAAAAAGTACGGCGCATTCGGTATGCCCGGCCACGCTCTGTCAAAGACAAACATAGAGATCGGCCCCGGAGAATCAGCTGTTGTTGAAGCCATCTTTGACCCGAAAGCTCACGGACCTTCTGGGGTCGGGCTGGCTCAGCGCTCTATCTATCTTGAAACTAATTCAGCCAAGTCGCCAAAGCTGGAACTCTCGTTCCAGGCGATGGTAACCAAATAACCATATGGATATAATCTTTTCCGCATCTATTATAGCCGCGTTCTTGGCTGGTATGGTTGCTCTGTTTGCGCCGTGCTGTATTACCGTACTGCTTCCCGCGTATCTTGCTTCCGCATTTAGAGAAAAAAAGAATATCTTGAAAATGACGTTCATCTTCTTTGCCGGGATTTCGGTTATTCTTGTGCCGATTGGATTGGGTGCCGCTGGTCTTGCGCAAATATTCAGGGACTTTCACAAAGAGCTTTACATTTTTGGTGGATTGTTCATGCTTTTGCTTGCCATAATGTCAGTTCTGGGGAAGGGGATATCTATGCCTTTGCCGAAGCGCATTCAGTCAAAAATAGACCCATCTAATACAAAATCGGTCTTTGTGCTCGGCGTATTATCTGGAGCGGCCACCTCATGCTGTGCGCCAGTGCTTGCGGGAGCAATGACACTTGCGGTCATCTCTGGCACATTTTGGAAAGCGCTTATAGTCGTGTTTGCCTACGTATTCGGCATGACATTCCCTCTGTTTATCACTGCGTACTTTTACGACAAGTATAAGATAGAACAATCAAGAATAATCAAAGGGAAGCTTCTGGAGGTTAAGATTGGAGTAAAAACCCTCTATGTACACTCAACTAATCTGCTATCAGGCGCCATATTCCTGCTTATTGGAACAACCATGCTTGTGCTTGGTCTTTCGGGTAACGCCTTTTGGTCGTCACATACGCAGGCGAAGGTGGGTAGCACATTGAATACGTGGACACAAAATGTTCTTGAATCACTGATAGCTATCCCAGAGTTTATTTGGGGAATTATTATTATCGGGGCATTTCTTTTCTTCCTCTACAAGATAAAGAAAAACTCTAATAAATAAATTAATAAAACACATGAAATCACTTAACCAAAACAACAACGAGGAACATATCTCTGCGGAGACTACGAAAAAAGAAACAAACCATTACCTACGCGCCAAAGCTTCAACGAAGGCGTGGAAATGGATTGCGATTGGATTTGCCGGGCTTCTCGTCCTCACACAGGTATTGGATGTAGACGTGAACATAAAATCTCGTTTCGGTTCTGGTAAAAGCCAGCAAGCAAGTGTAGCGCAAGATCAAGATAGTGCTGGATTAGAAAAAGCAGTCCTGCCGTCAGGCGGAGTAACTTTGCCTGTCAAGTGGGGTGATCTTGGCAAACAGATGGTTGAAGCCGGCGTGATTGATCAAGAAAAATTTGAGTCGCTTTATGCGCAAAGAGGTGGCTTAAGCAAGGACGAAGCAAATCTTCTTTACGGCGATCGTAATGGAAATCTAAAAATAAACGAGCAAAATTCTGGGTTCCTGCTTAATCTCCTATGGGCACTGGGGCTTGCAAACAAAAACCCGATTTTAGAGGAGGGACCGATGCAAAGTCCGCAATACGGCGGTGATGCGAGCCGTTTCGCCTCTACGGGCGGCTGGCCTCTTGCCGAGGGTGGAGCGATGACTCACTACAGCAAACACGCCTTTATCACGCTTACTAAAGAACAGCAAGAGCTCGTTACGCGTGTATCAAAAAATATTTATAGGCCGTGTTGCGGCAACTCTGTATATTTCCCCGATTGCAATCATGGCATGGCGATGCTCGGACTTCTTGAACTACTCGCATCACAAGGTGTAGGTGAAGAAAAAATGTATAAGGTGGCGCTTCAGGTAAATTCGTACTGGTTCCCGGATACCTACCTCACCATTGCCAAATACTTTGAGAAGCGAGGTGTTGGGTGGAGCGATATAAATCCAAAAGAGATTTTGGGGTCGGCATACTCCAGCGCGCAGGGCTACAGGCAAGTTCTTGAAGAAGTTGCCCCGCCACAACCTCAAGGTGGCGGAGGCGGTTGCGGCGCATGAGAGATAAACATGTGGATAAAACCATAATAACAAGATCGGTATTGTACGGAATTGCAGGGACGGCCGCACTTCTCGGAGTATATTTTGGCATTATCACCCTTATCTCTGGCTGGACTTTTGCTCTGGGGCAATTCGCTCAATTCTGGTATTTCGTTGTGAGTTTGGCGGTTGGTTTCGGCGCTCAAATCGGTCTCTATACCTATCTAAAATATGCCGTCCATAAATCAAATTCGTCAGGAAAAGTTCTCGCAGTGTCGGGGGCAACTTCTACTGGCGCAATGATTTCATGTTGCGCGCATTATTTGGTGAACATTCTGCCGATCATCGGCGTTGCCGGTTTTGTGAGCATCATAAGCCAGTATCAGATTGAGCTCTTTTGGATTGGCCTTGCATTCAACATCGCAGGGATCATCTATATTGGAAGAAAAGTAATGCTAATTCATAAAATATGAACCCCGTTAAAAATTCCATCGGCTTGCTAATGGGGCATAACACATAATATATCCATGACAAAACAAATTTCTAACGTGGTGAAAAGTCCGAACCTCATCGTTCTTGTTATTGGAGTTATTATGGTTGTCTTCATAGGAATCCGCATTTCAGATGATAAAGACAGTAGCCCAGCATATGGAGATGAAGCAGTTCGGGCAACCGCATCTGTCTCTTTAGATTCTCAATCCAATGGCGAAGGAGATGTTACCGTCTCGGCAACGCTAATAGATCAATCAGATTGGAGTTTTGAGATGTCGCTTACTACTCACTCTGTGGATATGCGCGAAGACTTAACTCAAGTTTCAATTCTTGTTGATGAGAATGGCAATGAATACAAACCTATTGAATGGCAGGGTGATCCGCCGGGCGGCCACCACCGTGGAGGAGTGCTTCGTTTTGGTGAAATTACACCATCGCCGCGGTCCGTTGCTCTGATTGTCCGTCAGGTGGGCGGAGTGGAAGAGAGGGTGTTTGAGTGGACCCCGTTAGAAAACTAGTTTTCTAACGGGGTGGATAACCCAGCATTGGTCTTTAATACCCCCTGGGGGTATAATGGGAACGCATGAAAGAAGCAACCCAAAGAAAAGCGATACGCAGACTCAAAATAATAGAAGGTCAAGTTCGCGGTCTTCAGAAAATGGTGGAAAAAGAAGAATACTGCATTGATATACTCCAGCAATCTTCAGCGACGAAGAGCGCCTTATCAAGCGTTGAGGATTTAATTTTAGAAAACCATCTCTCCACACATGTTATTGAACAGATTAAAGCCGGCAAAGAAGCAAAATCCACTAAGGAAATCCTTGAAATTTATAAATTATCAAAAAAGAAATAACGCTTTTCACAATGATTAAATTATGGACGAACTAAATCCTTCGCAGAAAAAGACGAGAGCATATCTTGTCGCGACGTTTTTTATACTAACGGCTATATTTTTAGTTGGCATTTTTTGGCTTGCCTCTACTCCCGGGCAAACAGTTGGTTTGACACTATCTTTTGCCGCCGGATTATCAATGATAGTTCTGCCTTGCACCTTTCCCCTGGTTTTCGTGATAGTTCCTTTGGCAATGGGCAAATCCCCCAAAAAGGGATTACTAATGGCAATTTTATTCGGTAGCGGATTGATTATTACCTTAAGCATCTACGGAATAGTTGTCGCTTGGGCCGGACAAATTTTTGGTTTAGCGAGCATAAGCAAATGGATGTTTTTGGTAGCTGGCTCGGCTGCTTTGCTTTTTGGCCTTGAGGAACTTGGGCTTATCCGTCTAAAACTCCCTTCTTATGGCGGCGCAACCCCGCAATTTATTACCAAACAGGGTGATTATTTGAAAGCGTTCTTTATGGGACTTTTTTTGGGGAATGCCGGCATTGCTTGTCCAAATCCCGCGACTTATGTGATTCTGACCTATATTGCTTCAACTGGAAGCATCGCTTATGGCGCCGCGCTTCAGGCAGCTAATGGCTTGGGAAGATTTTTGCCACTGCTTGCTATCACTATTCTCGCCATCGTGGGAGTCAATGCCTCAATGTGGCTTATGAGAAAAAAAGAGGCCATACAAAAAATTACTGCTTGGATGCTTATTACCATCGGCGCTTTTATTATTGTCTGGGGAATTTATGGCCATATTTGGTTTTTAAATACCCCCATTCATTCCGGATGGACAAGGTGGTTTGGAACGACCATCGGAACAGGGGTTGCTGAATATGAATGCTGTATTGAGCCGCCCTGCTCGCAATGTTTAACAAACAATATGTTTCCCAATAACGCTTGTGAGTGCCGCATCCATTTGGAACAAGGACACTTAGACAAAGTTTGCGCTGAATGCCAAAAAGGGTTAGCGGAAGGCCGTGGAGTTTTTGAGATGGCCAAAAAAACCGAAAAACCGGCTTTTGCTTTGCTTGGAGGCCTAATTTTAGGACCCGCTATCTGGTACGTTGCTAAAAGAAGGTTTTCAAAGAAGGAGGATGAAGAAGATGGATCAAAAGAAGTAACCGAAATAAAGCATGAGCAATAAAGCTATCAGCGTATATTTTGTAATTTTTGCCGTTCTGTATTTCGGCTATGCGGTTTTAATTGCCGGTCATGGAATCCATTGGACAAATTCTATCATCACGATCACGGCAATAGTCTTGGCGGCTTATTATTATCTTAAGGGGCGAGTCAAGAATTAATATTAATAATTAAGATAAAAATGCTTAATCAAAACAAAAACTTATATGATATAACAATAATTGGTGCGGGGCCGGCCGGACTTTCAGCCGCTATTTACGCGGCTCGCAAGAAGCTGAAGATAGCTATTCTTGCTGACCAAGCAGGCGGTCAGGCCTTGCTTACAAATATTATTGAGAATTACGCCGGGATTAAATCAATTAGTGGCGCGGATCTTATCTCTTCAATGAGATCAAAAGTTGAGGATTATGGAGTTGAAATTATGGAGGGCGTCAGGATAAGGGAAATAATACGGAGAAAGAATGATTTTGAGATAAAAAGCGCAGAAAATTCTTACAAAACAAAAACAATTTTGATTGCCACCGGTGAAACACCACGCCGCCTTAATGTTCCGGGAGAGAAAGAGTTAGAAGGTAAGGGAATAAGTTTTTGTTCAATTTGCGACGCTCCTTTATTTGCCGATAAAGATGTAGCGGTGGTTGGCGGAGGAAACGCTGGACTTGATGCTGCTTTGGACTTAACCAAATATGCCAATAAAATTTATGTTTTGGAATTTTCTGATAAATTATTGGGGGACGAATTAACGCAGGAAAAATTGAGGCGAAGCGGGAAAGTGACTTTTATTCTAAATGCAGCCACCAAAGAAATTAAAGGAAAAGACAAAGTAGAGGAATTAATTTATGAAGATAGGAAAACAGGCAAGATTTACAATCTTAAAGTTGGCGGAGTGTTTGAAGCTATTGGTTCTATTCCCGGCACTGATTTCGTTAAAGATTTATTGAAACTTAACGACAAGAAAGAAGTTGTTATCAATTTAGAAGCCAATACTACAAGTGTTCCGGGCATATTTGCCGCTGGTGATGTAACCAATATCCCGTTTAAACAATGCATTATTGCCGCTGGCGAAGGAGCTAAAGCGGCGCTTAATGTTTATAATTATTTGCAGGATTTAAAGGTCGATAATTAAAAAAGTAATAAAAATTAAAAGTAGTAAAAAACAAATCATATGAATTGTTGTGGATCAGATTCTCAAAAAGAACCAAAACACCAGAGCCCCGAAGAAGAACAAGCTCTCCATGGGGCAGGCGAGTTTGGCGCGGGGCAGGCAAAAAATAATAGTTCAGCAGACAGAAGAGGCATTGCAAAAAGCAGTTTAGTCTTGGGATTGGCTTTGGTTTTGATTGCAGGAATGTCCGTTGGTTATTTCATAAAGCCATCAGCGCCGTCGGAAGACCATTTGGCAATGATAAAAAATAAGGATGTCGCCGATCAAAGAACGGATTTCATCGCCCTGGCTGACAATATCAAAGCCGAGATGGCGAAACAGGGTAAATATAATTGCTGCATAGAAAAACCATGCACATATTGCATTAAGAAAACTCCCGGACATGGCGAAGGCGCGGCTTGCGAATGTATGGACAATATTTTGAAAGGCGAACATCCTTGCGGAGAATGCATAGGCGAGATTTTAGAAGGGCACGGAGAACCGGAATTGAGGCCATATTTCGCCAAAGCAATCGCTCACAAAGTTGGAGAGCAACACGAAGCTCACCTGCAGGAGATCATTGATGATATGTATCCGGAAGATTAGTAATTAAAAAATTAACCTTACATGAAGGAAGGTGAGAAATAAAAAATTATGAACAAGATTCAATTCTTAACAATGCCCAGTTGCCATAATTGCGCCGCGGCTAAAAAAATCTTTGATGAAATAATGCCGGACTTTCCAAATGTGGAAGTTAAGGAAATTGATATGACTACGCCCGAAGGTCAAGAGCTGGTACAGAAATACAGCATTATGTCGTCACCCGGCATAGTCATTAATGGAGAAATTTTTTCAACCGGCGGAGTTGACAAAGAAAAATTGATTGAGAAATTAAAATCCCTGGAGTAAGGCATGTATTATGGAAAAGTTTGAAAACGAAAAAAGAGCGCTACGGGGAATTACTCTGAAACTCAATCCAGACGGATCATTGATAGATATTGAGACGAGAAGCTAACCGATATGTTTTGTGTCCGGCCTGGGCAAACAATGGTAGCATCCATTAGTTGGCGTTGCCAGCATAAAAATAAATGAATTACTCAATATCCTTAAAACATGCAAGTGTTAATACTATGAGTAAGAAATTTTCAAAGAAGAAAGTATTTATTTTTGACCTTGATGGCACTCTGACCAAAAGCAAGGCGAACCTTGATAGAGAAATGGCCTCGTTGCTTTGCGCGCTGCTTAACAAAAAGAAGGTAGTTGTTATGGGCGGCGGGAGCCGCGCTCAATTTACGAATCAGTTTCTTACGCGCTTGCGGTGCTCTCAAACTCAGCTGGAAAATCTTTTAATTTCGCCGCTTTCTGGTGGAAGCTTATATACGTATCAAGCTCATAAATGGAGACAGATATATCGCCACTCGTTTTCTGCGAGAGAGAAAACAAAAATTCTGGCCGCCTTCAAAAAGTCATTTCGTGATATTAATTATGACACGCCCCCAAAAACATACGGCGGAGTGATTGAAGATCGTGGAAGCCAAATGACTTTCTCGGCATTGGGACAGAGGGCGCCACTGACAAAAAAGAAGGCGTGGAACGAAAAATCCGATACTCGGCATCGGTTAAAAGCCGCCTTGAGGAAACATCTCCCCGATTTTGAGGTGCGGCTTGGCGGACTTACATCAATAGATATTACCAAAAAAGGAATTGACAAGGCATACGGAATTAAACAAATAATGAAATCGCTGTCGGTTGGCAAAGAAGAAATTGTGTATATCGGCGACGCGCTTTATAGGGGTGGAAACGACTATGCGGCAAAGCGCGCCGGGGTAACAACAATAGAAGTTAAAGATGCCGAAGAAACAAAAATCTTTATTCGCTTCATGCTATCATCCATAAATAATGGACAAACGTCTCGCTGACGATTATGGCAGGTTTCGCAAAAAAGCGAATAAACAAAAACCATGACTGAATCAGTTGAATCAATAAAAAAATATGTTCGGGCGGCAAATTATATATCCGCGGCTCAGATTTATTTACAGAATAATCTTCTTCTAAAAGATGGGTTGAACCCAGAACACATCAAGCCGCGGTTGCTCGGGCATTGGGGAACTTGCCCTGGAATTAATTTTGTCTACGCCAATCTTAATTATTTGCTTAAAAAGCATGGCGCCGATATTTTATTTATCGTTGGTCCTGGGCACGGTTTTCCCGCGCTTCAGGCAAACCTTTTTATTGAAGGCACGCTTGGCAAGTACTTCCCCCGGGCAACGCGGAATTTAGACGGCTTGACATATTTAGCGAGAAACTTCAGCTGGCCGTATGGTTTCCCGAGCCACTCTAATCCGGGCACGCCGGGCGTGATACTTGAGGGAGGAGAACTTGGATATGCTCTTTCTACGGCTTACGGAGCCGTTCTGGATAATCCTGATTTGATCGCTGCGTGTCTTATCGGCGATGGAGAGGCAGAAACCGGGCCGACTGCCGGGGCCTGGCATCTCAATAAATTTGTTGATCCTGGAACGAATGGTAGCGTTCTGCCGATTTTACACCTGAATGGTTACAAAATATCCGGCCCGACTGTTTTTGGACGCATGACAAAGAAGGAGCTCGCGTCGCTGTTTTATGGCTACGGCTATCAGCCGCATTTTGTTGAGGGAAAAAATGTGTATGAAAGGATGGTCAAAGTTCTTGAAGAGTGTTATCAGCAAATTGCCAAAATACGCAAGGAGGCGAGAAGCGGGTCAACGGCCGTAGTGAGTCCGAGAATGCCGATGATTATTCTAAAAACGCCAAAAGGCTGGACGGGAATCAAACGTCTCAAAGGGAAAAAAATAGAGGGTAATTATTTATCACATCAAGTTGTTGCGCCGAATGCCAAAACGGATAAGTCGGAACGTAGGGCTGTTGAAAAATGGTTAAGATCGTATAAGTTCAACGAACTTTTTGACGCTGAAGTCGGTTTTAAAGAGAATATCAAGAACTTGATTCCGAGCGAGGATTTGCGGATGGGTGAGAATAGGCACGCTTTTGCCGACAGAACCGTAAAAGATCTGTATTTGCCGGATGTGAAAGATTTTATTGAGGATGCCTCAAGGCCTGGCACGATGGGTTCAAGCAGTATGAGGCGCGTCGGCGCGTATTTAAATGAAGTTTTTAAGTTGAATAACGAAAATAATAATTTCCGACTTTTTTCTCCCGACGAGACATATTCCAACAAGCTCGATGCGGTTTTTGAGACGACTTCGCGTGCTTTTATCTGGCCGATTAAAAAATGGGATACAGACATGAGCCCAACCGGCCGTGTCATTGAAGTATTAAGCGAACATAATCTTCAGGGATTAATGCAGGGATATGTCCTTACGGGACGCCATGCCGTTTTTGCGTCGTACGAAGCGTTTATTCAAATTGTTGCGAGTATGGCCGATCAATATGCCAAATTTCTTAAAATAGCCAGAGAAACTCCTTGGCGCGGCGAGGTTCCCTCTCTTAATTACCTGCTCACTTCATCGGGCTGGCGGCAGAACCACAACGGTTTTTCGCACCAGAACCCCGGTTTTATTGACGCCATGCTCCAGAAGCAGGGATGCTTTGTGCGAGTCTATTTTCCGCCGGATGGCAATACCACTCTCGTCTGTCTTGCGCATTGCCTGAAATCAAGAAACGGCATCAATGTTGTTGTTGCAGGAAAAACATTTGAGCCTCGCTGGCTCACGCCTGAACTTGCCGAGCAGGAAAAAGAACGAGGATTAATGATTTGGAATTTTGCCAGCGACCCCGACCCCGATATCGTGATAGCCGCGGTAGGAGATTATCTTACCAAAGAAGCGCTTGCCGCAATTGATATTGCAAAGAACGAAACCCCTGAAGTGAAAATCAGATTCGTGAATATTCTGGAATTATCGGCGTTTGGCTTAGGCAATCAAGACTGTCGGGTGCCGTTCCACGATTTTGAATCGTACTTTACAAAAGATAAACCCGTTATTTTTAACTTCCATGGATATCCTCAAACACTCAAACAAATTCTTTTTGACCATGGGGGCAATACTAGATTTTCGGTTCACGGCTACATAGAAAGCGGCTCAACAACAACGCCGTTTGACATGCATGTCCGAAATGGAACCGATCGTTATACCATAGCTCAAGAGATTTTTTCCAAGATGGCTCAAGCGGGGGTTGTCAATAATAACAAATCCGAGAATTTAATCGCGAAATATGATAAGAAATTATCCGACCACCGGGAATATATCATAAAAAATGGGATTGATCCCGAAGAAATAGAAAAATGGGAATGGAAAAGAAACATTTAATAATAAATATCGGCAGTGCGTCAAAGAAATACGCGCTCTATTCGCGCGATAAGCTTCTTTTTCGCGTTCATTTTGAAAGAGAGAGAAACAAATTTTCAGCAACAGTCAAAACTGAAGATACGTTAAAAGAACGTAAGGTTTCTGCCCTCAATTACGAAGATGCTTTTGAATATTTCGTTCATAAAGTTTTGCCAAGAGAATCCATTGCAAACGCAGAAAGTATTGGTAGCGTGGCTATCCGCGTCGTTGCGCCGGGAAATTATTTTACTGAAAACAAAATCATAGATGCAAAATATTTAAAAAAACTTAGGGGTATTAAGAAAGAAGCCCCGCTACATATCATCCCGCTGTTAATAGAACTTGATAAAATTAATTCCCTGTTTCCCAATGTGCCTAAATACGCTATTTCAGACAGCGCCTTTTACAGAAATCTTCCCTACGAAGCAAGATTGTATGCTTTGCCGAAACAGGACGCGGAGACCCTTGATATTTATCGCTACGGCTATCACGGAATTTCAATGCAATATATATTGAAAAAGATACGAGAGTCATTTGCCGATATGCCGAAAAAAATAATTATTTGTCACCTGGGCGGAGGAGCAAGTATTACGGCGATAAGAAACAGGAAACCCATTGACACATCTATGGGCTTTACTCCACTGGAGGGCTTGCCGATGGGGCAACGGATTGGGAATATAGATGTCGGAGCGGCAATCTACTTGGCCAAGAAGTTAAAACTTAATCTGGATGAGCTTGAATCATATCTTAATTCAAAATGCGGTCTTTTGGGATTAAGCGGCCTCTCGCCTTACGTTAAAGAGCTTATGAAATTTGAAGAAAAAGGTGATAAGAATGCTGAAGTCGCTCTTAACTATTTTGCGTATTGGGTAAAAAAATATATCGGCTCCTATATGGCGGCCTTGGGAGGGCTTGATCTACTTGTTTTTACGGCAACGGTTGGGGAGCGCTCCAGCGCTATGCGGCTCAAAATCTGTCGCGGCTTGGAAGAGTTGGGGATTGTTATTAATAAGCGCAAAAATAATACTGTTGTAAATCGCGGCGGATTTATAGAAAGTAAGAACAGCAAAGTTAAAATTTCCGTTCTGGCGACTGATGAAATGGATCAAATGAAAGAGGAGTTGAATTTAATTTATAAAAGGTCGGAAAATTAAAAAATTAATAAACAAATAAAAAATATGAATATAAATATGAAGACTTGCGGATGGGTATGCGTTCTTGCTGGCGCTTGGTTGATTATCGCCCCGTTTGTTCTGGGCTATTCGACCAATGCCTTAGCTCTTTGGAATGACATTATCTTGGGATTGATTGTTTTGGGAGCGGGAACGTATTTGTGCTCCTCGAAGAAAGCGGCATAAATTTGTTAAGTGATGAGGGGGTTGATGATTGGATCAAGAGATTAAGCAGGAAGGTCAACCCCCTCATCTCTTCGAAGTAAGAAACATATGGACCTTATTTGAACCGTGGTGGACTCGGTTGTTAGTCGCAACCATGCCAAATGAACTTGCCGTAAAAGTTAAAATCTAAAAAATTAAAAAATATGAACAACGAAAAACATTATTGCCAAATCAATAAAAACGGTTTTGCTTTGGCCGCCGGCGGAGTGATGGGTGTCATTTATGTTGTCTGCGCAGCATTTGTCGCCTTATGGCCGGGTTTTGCCCTTCGGCTTTTAGGCTGGTTGGTGCACCTGGTCAATGTGGAGAAATTTGCCGGCGATGTCGCGATAACTTTCGAAGGGCTTATTTGGGGATTAGTTCAGGTAGCTGTTTACACTTATGTCGGTGCCTGGCTTGTCGCATTGCTTCACAATAAGTTCTGCGATCCTCGTTAAAAATCTCGTACAGAAAAGTAATCGCCACGAATCACATCCTTCAATGCCTGAAGATAAATTTCTAATTAATCTAATATTTACTCTATGACACTTGGACTATTCAAAAAACATTGTCCTATTTGCGGACAGGATGTGGAAAAAGAAAAAGCGGTAAAAAGATTTGGCAAGTACCTGTGTTCTGAAAAGCATGCAAAAGAATATCGCGAGAAATTAGCAAAGGAAGAATCTAGAACGGCAAAGCGCGGCGGATGCTGCGGTTAAGAACATAGCATGCAGTACGCTTGGCTTATTTGGGGTTTACTATTGCTCATGATTTGGGCGATTGTTTATCTCTCATTAAAAAATAAAGAAAGCAAAAGGGAGATGCTCATTGTGAGTCTTTGGACATCTCTTTTTGGGCTTACCGAGCCACTTTTTGTACCCGAATATTGGAGTCCGCCGTCTCTCTTTGATTTAGCAATAAAGACTGGGTTTGATTTTGAAAGCCTCCTTTTTGCTTTCGGTGTTGGCGGTATCGCAGTAGTTATCTATGAGAGCATCTTTCGGGTTAAGCACGTAAAAGTCAGTACAGAAGAAAAACATCATCCTCGCCACAAATACCACCTACTCGCACTTCTTTCAGCACCAATAATTTTTATCTTGTTACTAATATTTACAGACTTAAACCCTATTTATTCCACATCCATTGCGCTCATTGGCGGCGGACTCTTTACTTGGTATTGCCGTCCCGATCTCAAAAAGAAAATGTTTGCAAGCGCATTTATATTTTCAGGACTTTACTTTATATACTTTTTAACCCTTACTATGGTATACCCTGACTATGTTGAACAGGTCTGGAATTTCCAAGCAATATCAGGGATTTTGGTCTTAGGCATCCCGATAGAAGAGCTAATGTTTGCCCTCAGTCTTGGATTTCTATGGTCAAGTGTTTATGAGCACCTAATGTGGCGTAAGGTAACAATAAAACGATGAAGAAAAAAACATACAAAATTCAAGGCATGCACTGCGCTGGTTGCGTACAGACACTTGAGAAGGTGCTTTCAAAGACAGCCGGAGTGCATTCGGCGTCGGTTAGTTTTGCTTCAGAGTCAGCGCTGATTGAATTTGACGAACAGGTCGTCTCCGAATCAAAGCTTGCAGAAGCAGTTGGGTCGGTAGGATACAAGCTTGATATTGGTTCTCAACCCTCCTCCGCCGATACTACGGAGGGCGAAACGAATAAAGAGGAGATAATCAGCGATAAGGGCTCTGAAACTATTTCAATAAAGGTACTGGGAATGGATTCTCCTCACTGCGCGATGATTGTTGAGGGCGCCCTAAAAAAGCTGTCGGGCATAAGGAATACTGATATAGATTTTCCAAACCAACGGGCAAAAGTGGTATTTAATCCTAAAGAACTCGCCATCAATGAGATTTTTAAGGTAATCACCGATGCAGGCTACAAACCGATCAAGGAAGAGGGAGAAGCCGAAGAAATTTTAGACAAAGAAAAGATTGAGCGCGAGAAGCAATTAAAAATCCTGAAGCGCAAACTTATTATAGGCGGCACCCTTTCGGTTTTCATATTCTTGGGTAGCTTCCCGGAATGGTTTCCCTTTGTCCCCGATTTCTTAACTAATTATTGGTTGCTTTTTCTGTTAACCACGCCGGTACAGTTTTGGATTGGCTGGCAATTCTACAGCGGACTTAAGTTGCTTGTAAAATACCGCACCGCCGATATGAACACTCTGATTGCCATCGGTACACTGGCCGCGTATTTTTACAGCGCCGCGGTTACCGTTGTTCCTGATTTTTTCATCAAAGGAGGAGTAGCGCCAGCCATATATTTTGATACCTCGGCTATCATTATTGTTCTGATCCTTTTGGGGAAATATTTTGAGGTGCTGATGAAGGGACGCGCATCAGAGGCGATTAAAAAACTTATTGGTTTACAGCCAAAAACCGCAAGAATTTTGAAGGATGGAAAAGAAGTTGAAATGCCAATTTCAGAGGTAGAAGTTGGATATTTAATAGTGGTCCGTCCCGGCGAAAAAATCCCTGTTGATGGAAAAATTACCGAAGGCGATTCAGAGATTGACGAATCAATGATAACAGGAGAATCAATGCCCGTTCACAAGACGGTCGGGAATACGGTTATAGGAAGCACCGTGAATAAATTTGGCGCGTTTACTTTTCAGGCTACCAAAATTGGCAAAGACACCGTTCTCTCTCAAATCATTAAGATGGTTGAAGAGGCGCAGGGGTCAAAAGCTCCAATCCAGCGCCTTGCCGACCTGGTTTCTTCATACTTTGTTCCTGTGGTGATTGCGATCGCGATCACCACTTTTATTGTCTGGTCCTTTTTTGGACCCGCACCCGCCTTCAGTTTCGCTCTTATCAATTTTGTGGCAGTTCTCATTATCGCTTGTCCCTGTGCCCTGGGCCTTGCCACGCCGATGGCGATTATGGTTTCTTCTGGTAGTGCGGCAGGCAAGGGGATATTGGTTAAGGATGCCGCTTCACTTGAAATTGCCAACAAAATCAATGCGGTAGTTTTGGACAAAACAGGCACACTTACTCAAGGAAAACCGCAGTTAACCGACATAGTTGCCTTTGATAATGAAAATCAAGCAGAGCTTCTTAACTTTGCCGCTTCTCTGGAGCAGAGGTCAGAACATCCTTTGGCGCAGGCAATTCTGCAGTACGCCGCGAGCCTTAACCAGAAATCTTCCCATCCACTTGATAGAGCAATAATGGATGAGGCGAAAAAAGAAAAAATAGAGTTGTATAAACTTGAGGACTTCAGAGCAATTTCCGGAAAGGGCCTGCGCGGACTTTTGCAAATTCAGTCGCAAAAAATTGAGGCATACTTAGGAAACAGAGCTCTTATGGCCGATATTGGACTTGATGTTTCTCCATATGATGACAAAATCAAGAAACTTGAAAGCGAGGGGAAAACAGTTATGATCATTGCCGTTGATAGGCAAATTAAGGGCGCCCTTGCCGTTGCCGATGTATTGAAAAAAGAATCAATCAAAGCAATAAAAACCTTGAAAGAAAGCGGTTTGGATGTCTGGATGCTTACGGGAGACAATGACCGTACCGCTCGAGCTATTGCCAATCAAGTAGGCATAAAAAATGTAATGAGCGAAGTCCTGCCTGATAAAAAAGCGGAGAAGGTACGCGAATTGCAAGAGCAAGGGAAGGTCGTTGCAATGGTAGGGGATGGCATTAATGACGCACCCGCGCTTACTCAAGCAAATATCGGAATCGCCATGGGTGAAGGCACGGATATTGCAATGGAATCTGCCAATATCACCCTAATGAGGGGAGATTTAATGCTTATTCCCGAGACAATACGGCTCTCAAAAAGGACGATGAGAATAATAAAGCAGAATCTATTTTTTGCATTCTTCTACAACTCCGCCTTTATTCCCGTTGCGGCCGGCGTTCTCTATCCATTTTTCGGACTTTTGCTCAATCCAATTTTTGCCGCCGCGGCAATGGCGTTCAGTAGCATCAGCGTTGTTTTGAATTCGTTGCGTTTAAAGAAGGTCAATATCTAAGTTATAATAAAAAACATTATGAACCCCGTTAGAAATATGCTTTTAGAAAATTATCATGGATTATAACAATGCCATGCCAGACAATAACAGAATTTCTAACGGGGTGAAAAAACTTCTTATTTCTCTCACAATTTTAGTTTTTATTGTCTTGTCTGCTTCTCCAGTTTTTGCGCAAGGAATGATGGGTGATGATATGGTTGGTAACAGCGAAATTAACACCGAAGTAGGTAATGGACATACTGCTCGCGAAGAAGCAGAAGGAAAAAAGATTTGGGAAAAACTTCAAACCGAAGATATTGTATGTTCGGATTTATCTGATGATGATTTTGTGGCGCTTGGTGAATATTTTATGGGACAGATGATAGGAGATTCTCACGAAGCGATGAACGAAATGATGATAAGAATGCGTGGAGAAGAGGGCGAAGAGCAAATTCACCTTGTCATGGGCAAACGGCTTTCAGGATGCGACACTTCTGCGGCACCCTCCACTGGAAGCAGTGGTTGGATGCCTATGATGCAGATGATGTGGGGAGGTATGCCTGCCGGTCAGGCAGAGTGGTCGTCTCCCTTTGGGTCTAATTCTACAAACAATATGATGAATTTCGGATACGGCTTCGGCTTTTTTGGCTGGGTCTTTATGATCCTCTGGTGGGTGCTAATCATTGCCGGTATTGTGGCTTTGATTAAGTGGCTCACATCCCAATCTCGCGGTTCCCGCGGAGCCGGGAAATCGCCGCTTGATATTCTAAAAAAACGCTACGCAAAAGGTGAGATTAATAAGAAAGAGTTTGAAGAGAAGAAAAAGGTCTTGCATAATTAATTCTTCTATCGCTACGGAACCTTTTTCTCCTTGCAGATTTGTGTTTCATTAGTGATTGTTTGTTTAGTATATGGTCAAGACAGTACAAAAAAATAATAAAGAATTATATCAATGCGGGGAGTGTGGTTTTCATTACGAAAACCGCGAATGGGCCGAGAAGTGCGAGGCGTGGTGCCGCGAACATAAAAGCTGCAACATTGAGATTATTGTTCACGCAGAGGAAGACAAAAAGCCAAACAAGTAGCCCAGCTTCTTAAGGCTCGCATAAAACCAGTCCACGACATTCCAACATTCTCAAGAATGTTGGAATGTCGTGGAAAGACGTCAGCCTGCATGGTCCGAAGGGTTGGTTTAAATAATCTCATGTAATCTTAAGCCTTAATTCTGCTTGTCGAGAAAGTAGAATCTGAGATTACAAAAAAAGAAGCCCCGACGACCAGTCACTGATAGCGAACATGGTGTCGGGGCTTTAATCGTGGGCGTTGCTATTCCCGTTGTGTGATGTCGTGCTTTCCTCGGCGGATATCAAATTGTCCCGGCTCCTCATCCATATGAAGAACAAGGCCGGCATCGCCGAACCTTTCAAGCAATACATCTGCCATCTGGCGTGCCCTGATCATAAGGGTCGGATGTACGAATCGTGTCCCGCGCAACTCAACCAAATAAACGAGAGCAGGAAGGTCGCCAGTCATAACGCATGGAAGGTTGTATCCCATAGCCGTATAGTATTGTGCAATCTCCGGCGCTACATTGAGCTCTTCTATCGCACGCTCTTGTTCTTTGAGAAGTGACAGCGCCTCTTCGCGTAGCTCATCGCTGAGCTGGCCAAGATACCATCGTCCAAATCCATGCATTGTTGTGACAAGAGGCATGAGTTGAATAACGGCACGATGGCGTTGTATGTCTCTGAAAGAACCGAAGTCAAGTTTGAACCCAAACTGCATGGTTCCGGAAGAACCAATTTGCTTTGGCAATTCAGTTTTCGGCGGGCGCTTCTCAAGTAGCTCTCGAAACTTTTTGAGTGCGGTAGTATTGATATCGCACGACCGTACCTCAAAGTGAGCGGGGTTTTCCTCGGAATGAAGATAATACTTCTCCATCCATAGGCGATTGTACTCTTCTGTCGCACAGGATACCGCTTGAAATCAAAAGAGCTTGGGTAGGCCTCGTGGAGTGCATCTTCAAGCTTCATAGCCACCTCTCGCACCTCTGCAAGTGGATGATGGCGAAGAAGCGCGAGGCGATCGGAGAGTTGGCGTAAATTGGAGTGCCAAGAGAGGTTTGTGGTCGCGCCAGCCGGAAGGAATCCACGCATGATGTCAAACACGCGCGCATTGATGGCCTTATCGTGGACCGCCTTCTCTTCGCCCTCTTTCAAGGGAAAGCGCTCCAAAAGGACGCTCTTCATAACGAATGCGCCCTTAAGATAGAAGCTCCGCCACCTCTCAAGAAGAGCGTGTGAAACGTCAGAGCCGACCGGGTCCACGAACGCCTGCTCTGAAAAGTCAATAAAGCGAGTTGAGGCCTCCTGCCCGCAATAGAGCATGAAGTCCTGAATTGCCTTGGCGACAAGCATGGACACGCCTTCTATGAAAACCGTCACCGTCCCGCAGTCGCCGATAGACTTGTGCCCATAGCCGACATAAAATGTGGCCATGAACCACTCAAATCCCTTTTTTGCAAGGACTTTGAGATGCTCCATAATACCGCCGACAGACCGAGAGTGAAGTGCCTGAAGCATCGCAACCGCCTCTGGCCCTATCACGGAGCCGGTATCAAGAACAACAATTTTTCCACCCCCCCTCAAGAGATCGGGTGATGTGTTTTAAATTGTTAATGTCCCACATAATAGACACCTCTTCCAGATTATGGAGTTAGTGATTAGGGCTTTCTACATGCAAGTTGTTTTATTGATTATGAGAAAAGCTATCCGTAAGTTACTATAATCAATTCTACCAGTCAATGAATTTTACTTGACCGCACAATACGGCTTATCTTTACAGAAAATGATGGCCTTGCTATCTTGCTGAATAGCTCTGTAATAAATAATAAAGTTAAGCAGTAATGCTTGGAGCCGGCATCTTCATAAATTACGTACGCAAGAAAAACAACGAATCGCCAAGTAGCAAAAGCAAACGGCGGTTTTATTTTACTTTTACAACATTCCAACATTCTCAAGAATGTTGGAATGTTGTAAAGATGCGAGATGTTGGAAAATTTGAGAAATTACAAGGATGCACCAGCGGTGCTACTGTAATCCCAGCGTAAAAACTTTAAAACTGAATAGGGGGAGATAGGCAATGGCTTCTATTGCAGATAAAGAAAGAAGGTGGTGTCCGTTTTATGGGTTTGCGTGGGTGTATAACGTCATGATTGATACGAACGGGAATCAGTGTGCGCTTGCTCCTGGATATCCATGCAAAATGGAAATGGACGAAAAGCCGCCCGACTGGCAAGAGTGTACTATTGTAAGCCACGAAGAAAAGGAGTGGCGCATGGAAGAGGCGTCAAGGTTAGTCGTTATCGCCGATGAGCTTCGCCCAAAAGGCGAGTGTGCATGGGAAGGTGTATCATTTCAGGATTGGTATGAGTATGTGATGCGGGAGCACATTGTATAATAGAGTTTTAAGCAGTCGCCGGTTTGTGGGTGGCTGTTTTTTAAACTATTAGTTAATTGGTGATTGATGTGATATTCTCTTGCCAAAGAAGTTCTCTGACATTTAAAAAATATGCATTCTGAAAAACAGGGAGAATGATTATGCATAAGATTATGGATACGACGGCGAGGCGAAACATAGGAATAGTACTTGAGTGCATTCAGAATATTCAAGCAGTGTTGGATGGTTTGACGCCGGCGATAGAAGAGCTCCAAAGAAGCGGGACTCCGGAAGAGCTCAACAAGGTGAAGAAAATACTTGAGCGTACTCAGGAAATGGTGGCAAAAATGAGTGTCTCAACTTCTTCCTTGCCAGGAGTAAGGGAATTTTTGGAAGAGCGTGGATTAACAAACATTTTTGAGCTGGACGATCCTGGGAGAAGGGAGTTCAGGGAGTACATAAGAGTTTGCTTCGGGATTCTTCCCCAAGGAAAGTTTTTTTCATAAAATGCCGGTACATTCACGGCCCCTCATGGAATGGGGCCTTTTTTATTTTTACAACATTCCAACATTCTCAAGAATGTTGGAATGTTGTAAGATAGAGGATAGAAATATCATGAAGACATCAAAACAGTTAGAGAGATATTTTAAAGGAGCTGCGAATCATCGGCGGCTGGATATTTTACTTTTGATTGCAAAAAGCGAAGGAATAACCCTGGAAAAAATAACCGAAGAACTGGATTGCAACATGAAGACAATTTCGGAGCATACACGGAGACTTGTCCAAGCGGGCCTTTTAAATAAAACATATCGGGGAAGAACGGTTGCTCACTCTCTCTCACCATATGGGAAAATGTTTATTAAATTCGCAAAAATATTCTAATAAAACATTCCAACATTCTTGAGAATGTTGGAATGTTTTATGGGGCTGTTGCGTGTGCATATAATATAAGGATCGCTTACATATGAAGCTACTTCTTGCCATTCTTATTGTCGCCGGCGGGAGCATCGCGCTTTTTCTTTTTGCTGGCGAGCATTCATTTGACATGAATTTTCCAGACATATCCGGCACCTCGGTATTTTTTGAAGATGCGGGTGATGTGAATTTTTATAAAAGTAAACTTTCTGATGCGGGCAATGCCGTTGCGGAGGGCTCTAAAAAAATCACAACATCGGTACAGGAGATTTTTGACAAAAGTGCTAAGGCGTTTACACGGAAAAAAGATGAGCTTGTGCAATCAGCGCGCACACAATTTGATGAAAACCTTGACGATCTGAAAGAGGGGGCGTTTAATGCGGCGGTTGATACGGTGCGAGAGGGGGTCGGCATTGATTCTTCTGGCGGCAGTACAAATGTGCCGTCTTCTGTCGGCTATGTCGTAAAGGTCAATGCGTTAATATCGTTTAGCATAGGCGATTCGTTTCTTTCTCGCGCAGACATCTTTGATGTTGTAATTGACTGGGGAGATGGAATAAGAGAAGAGCAATCAGACGTACCGGTAAAAGAAAGGGTGTTATTTTCTCACGCGTGGATAAATTCTGGTTCATATGACTTTCAGCTTGCCGTAACAGTAGCGGGCGAGACCAAATTGTTTATTGGAAGCGTCGTTGTTGTGCCATAGGGATTTTAACCATGCGGATGGTTTCTATTTCTACCTCTGTGTAAATTATTTTAATAACATTCCAACATTCTCAAGAATGTTGGAATGTTATATGCAGATGCATGGTAAGGCGTTTTAAGATATTTTGGCACAAAAATGCCGGAGCAGTTTTTATTAACAACCTCTAGTTGGAATTGTTCTCTGGGGTGTTTTAGTTAAGTATATGAAACACTTATCACTTTATCTCGTTATTGGATTATTAATATCTATCGGAGGAGCTACGGTTGTCCGTGCGCAAGAACCGGAGGCGTTACCGAGTCCAGGAATTACGCTTGGAAGCCCGTTTTATTTTCTTGATAGAATAGGAGAGGCGATTAGGGAGTTTATCACATTCAATCCCGAAGCAAAGGCACGCTTTCAGGATCAATAGTCTGGATGAAATTGTCAGGAGTGTGTTGAAGTATCTTCCGCGAAAATAGGAGAATGTGAAAATAAAAAAAGGCTGGCTACCGAGGTAGTCAGCCTTTGTCGCACGTCATGGAAGGGCAGGTTATGCCCGCAAGAGAGGCCGCGTTTTTCTCGGCGCGAGGGTCGTAGTACGCGTTGCCGTGTTCATGTCGGCCAGCGGGTCCATATTCACGTTTGCGTAGAGAGCCTGGTCAGCGCTGAGTTGTAGTTCATTGGGCTGCAGATACGCGTACGCGGGGGAGAAATTGCTGGCGAGTAATAGAACTCTGCCTTGGGCGATGTTCCACGATGGGCCGGTCAGGGTATTGGCCACGGTGCCGTTTTCGGCGAACGGCGTTGTTCGCATTCGCGCGAACTGATTGCCATGCACGATGATGTGCTTCGCCGTGAACGGAGTGGCCGCAACGATATTCGGCGCCGTGGCCGGATTGTCGGTGGCCACGATGGCGGGTATCGCGGGGGCATTGTCGGCGATGTTGCTCATTGGCACTGCCATCCACAGAAGCACTGCGGCGGCGAGAACCAAGAATGAGGCAAAGGATCGTTTCATATCCTCCTCCATGATTGCGGTTTTTGATTGATGTGGAGAACTGCTGTAATAGTAATAGATTGTAGACAACTTTGTCAAGATGCAATATGTATGGCTATGAAGGGTCTCCACCTCTCGCCTCTCTCTTGATTTTTTCATCTTGTATGCCCTGTACTTTTGAGTAGCCGAACAGGGAGAAGACGATAATACTTGATAGCACAACGCCGAGCGTATTGAGAAGAAAGAGAGTGACAGAATCCGTGATAAGATCGCGCGAAAAAAATGAAAGGCCGATTCCAATGGTTGCGAGTGGGGGGATGAGGGAGACGGCGACCGCAATACCTGGAAGCGTTGCAGACATATTCTGCTTTACCCATGAAAAAGCGGCGGCAATTCCGGCGGCGTTAGTGCGCGACTCCTCAACGAGCTTTTCCACCGTCTTTTGCTGTTCAAGCAGGCTTGTTGTAAAAACGGGCTTTGCCATATGTCCCGTAGTGTATTATAAAATAATTACAAACTAAAAACACCTCCCCGGAAGGGGAGGTGTTTTTAATATTAGCGGTATTCTCTTCGGAACGACTGTCGCTTTTCGCGATGACAGTCCCGGCAGAGAAGTTGACCCAATCGTGCTTCGTCAGGCTGAAATGGAAGTTCGGTGATTTCTTTATCACACTTTGAACACTTCCAACTTCCCTTAAACATTTCACGCTGAAATCCGCCTTCGTTTTGATTATCGTATGCCATTACCTTATATTCTATTCTATTTTTGACCTTTAATTTTCAAGGCGAGTGGCGTCTTTCGTTTACGATAAAACGTGCGGTTTTATGAAATATCAGTCGCTTTTGCCTTAGGAATGTACGGTATTACATTCAGCATAAAATGTCAATGTTATGCACATATGTCATTTTAGCTATTGAATCCGCATGGTAATATCAAAAACAATAGAAATATATGAGACATACCGAGAAGAGAGTGGCGGTTTTTGATATTGATGGAACGATTTTTCGTTCAAGTCTTCTCATAGAGCTTGTTGATGCGCTGATTCAGGAGGGAATATTTCCTCCTGAAGTCGGGCAGACATATGCAAATGCGTATATGCAGTGGCTCAATCGCAAGGGGTCATATGAGACATATATCATGTCCGTTGTTGCTGTGTTCAATATGAATATCAAGGGCGTTGCGTATGATGATTTTCTGCGAATTGCAGAGCAAGTCGTCTCATTTCACCGGCACCGTATATATAAGTACACGCGAGACCTTATCAGAAATTTGCGAAAAAAGAAATATTATCTTCTTGCAATCTCCCATTCGCCGAAAGTAATTCTTGACCCATTCTGCAAAAAGCTTGGATTCAATAAAGTATACGGCATGCTGTATGAAATAGATGCGAAAAATTGGCTCACTGGAATGGCGGTTCATCGCGACCTTATGATAAACAAGGCGGAAATATTAAAGCGGGCGGTTGAGAAGGAGCGCCTCACGCTTGTAAAATCAATCGGCGTAGGGGATACCGATAGCGATATCTCGTTTCTGAAATTAACCGAACAGCAAATTTGCTTTAACCCGAATGAAAAGTTGTACAAATATGCGCGACGGAACAAATGGAAGATTGTCGTTGAGCGGAAAGATGTTATCTATGCGCTCTGATTTTTAGTAGGGCATATTGGGATGTCTTGGCGATTGTAAATTATTTTAATAACATTCCAACATTCTTGAGAATGTTGGAATGTTATATACTGATACGCATCCATTTCTTTATTGCGCTGATTTCTGGGATAATAGAAAGTAGAATGTTATTTATTATTGGATTAACAATTGATGCAGTCGGGAAAATTTTGCTCGGCGCTACCGTGCTGTTCGTCCATTGGCATGTTCTAAAAGAGCATGCAATAGATGAAAATGTCTTGCGGACAATGAGGCGGGAGCAGGTTATGGGCATTATCGGAATTATTTGCATTGTCGTCGGCTCTGCTCTGCAGGTAGTCTCCATCATCTTAAAGTAGGAGCGTGGCTATAGCTCTACCGTGTCTCCGGCAGATGGAACGAGTGCATTGATAGCAAGGTCGTCGCGCGCTTTTTGCGCGAGCACTGACGAGGCGCTCTCCTCTCCCTGCACGACAAATACCTTTTTTACCGTCCCGCGCATCTGCTCCAGCCATTGAAGAAGCTGGGGCTGGTCTGCGTGCGCGGAATATCCACTCACTTCTTCAATACGGCACTGAATAGGGATTTCTTCGCCATGGATGCTCACAGATTTTGCGCCGTCAAGAATATCCCGTCCGCGCGAGCCGCGCACCTGATAGCCGATAAAGAGAATGGTGTTTTTAGGTCCTGAAAGATATCGTTTTTCATGATGGAGTATACGTCCGCCATTTGACATACCGGCGCCGGCGATAATGATTTTCGCTCCCGCTGTTTTTGCAATGCGCCGCGATTGTGTGGAAGTTAGCGTTATATGCAGTCCGGGAAAATCAAAAATCGCATCCCCACCACGAATGAGGGATATCGCATCTTTGTTAAAGCATTGAGGGTCGCGGGAGTATTTTTGATATATTGCTGTGAGTCTGATTGCAAGCGGGCTGTCAAGAAAAATCGGAACATGCGGGATGCGTCCGTTTTCTACAAGTTCATTTAGCTCAAATAACAGCGCCTGCGTTCGTTCCAGCGCGAATGCGGGGATCATGAGCGTTCCGCCGCCCGCTACCGTTTCTTCAATAATATTTTCAAGCTTTCCTTGTCGTAGGGATATGTCTTCGTGAGTGCGTTCGCCATATGCGGATTCAATAAGCGCATAATCGGCGACGGCAATATGTTCTGTCGGATTGATAAACGGCGCCGGCGAGTTTCCGAGATCTCCCGAAAATACGATTGTTTTCCCTTCGGCGGAAATGCGAATAGACGCAGAGCCCAGGATGTGCCCGGCATCATAAAATTCAATCTCAAAGTTGCCAATACGAAATGAGCGGTGATAGGGAATTTTTCGCCACATACTCATCAGATCAATAATGTCGGGTGAGGAGTAGGGCGGTGCCATACCACACTCCTTCGCCTCGTTGGCGAGAATGTGTTCCGAGTCAAGAAGGAGCTGTTCGGTGAAATCTTTCGTTGGGGGCGTGGAGTAAATTTCGCCGCGGAATGCATGTGTGTACAACATCGGAAGACGCCCCGTATGGTCTATGTGGGCGTGGGTAATACATACTGCAGTTATCGTCTTAGGATCGTAAGGAAAGGACTCAAAATTTGAATGCTCACAATATTTGCCGCCTTGCTGAAGCCCGCAGTCAATAAGAATTTTCGTATCTCCCGACTCAAGAAGATAGTTTGCGCCGGTTACAGATTTTGCTCCGCCGTGGAATGTAAGCTTCATAATGTTACCATATTATCATATTGGCAATTTTTGCGTATTATTCCACGCAGATAGTGGCGATGGGAACCCATTTGATGTTGTGCGAATTATAAACTACTTTGATAACATTCCAACATTCTCAAGAATGTTGGAATGTTATACGCCGATATGAATAATAGAAACGGGGGATAAGTCGGATATTTAATTTAGCACTGTTTTTTGCTATTCTATATTAAAGGACGCTTGTAGTTTATTTATACAGTCATATTATCTATAGATGAAAATTTCATTAAGAGCGATGATGGAGTGCGAAAAGTGGTCGCTTACAGCCCTTCGCGTTGGGATGGGGTGGTTGTTCGTGTATGCCGGAATATCAAAAATTCTAGACCCCGCGTGGACAGCAGCTGGATATCTGAATAATGCAAAGACATTTCCCGCGTTGTTTGAGTGGCTCGCCTCGCCGCAGAATATTGGATGGATAAACATTCTCAATGAATGGGGGCTTTTTCTTGTCGGCATTTCTCTCATTCTTGGCGCGGGAACGCGTATCGCGGCAGTGGCAGGGGGTGCATTGATGATCATCTACTATCTGCCGATTCTTCAGTTCCCGTATGCGGGAGATCACTCGTATCTTGTAGACGACCACATTATTTATCTTCTTGTATTTGCCGTGCTCTATACATTTGATGCCGGACGGTATTGGGGGATGGATTCGTTTCTTGTTAAATGGGCGAAGCATCGAGGGTTAAAGAAATAGAATGTAACATCGTTACCCAACCATGCCCCTCACAACAACCAATAAGATACTCATAACAACAGCGGTCATCATCCTCGTAGTAGGAGGGTTGATTTTGGCAGTGTATCGGAGCGGAGAGGCTCCTGCTCCCGTTGGAGATGGAGTCGGAGTCGTAGGAGGAGAGGTTGTTGATCCAGCTACCGTAACCGTAGAGGGGGGAACGAGAGGCGTACTTCCCTCGGGGAGTATTGATATACCCGAGCCCATAGAGGAGGGGGGAGAGCAAGTTACGCAGAGAGGAGATGAGGCGGTT
>SDBV01001339.1_pt1 | contig 37080 bp, 27 predicted proteins | sample 2277081 | NCBI WGS metagenome assembly SDBV01 (sample SAMN10402039, study PRJNA504765) | marine sediment metagenome | isolation source: marine sediment core GS10_PC15, 223 cmbsf | place: Arctic Ocean: Southern Knipovich Ridge | collected 2010 | reverse complement strand
ATCCGTGAAATTGTTGACCCAGCCAGGATTGACATTGTGGTGGCTACTCATGCCGAAGCCGACCACTCCGGGGGCCTGCCGGCGGTAATGAGGCATACGCCAAACGCCACCGTTATCGTCTCCAAGCGTGGCCGAGAAAGCGTTGAGGGACATTACCACCAGCCTTGGAACTTTAAAGCAGTGCAAACCGGCGATAAGGTTAACATCGGCGAGCATGACCTGCTCTTCATCGAAGTGCCCATGCTCCACTGGCCGGACAGCATGTTCACCTATCTGACCGGCCATAACATACTCATGCCAAACGATAGCTTCGGTCAGCACTATGCGACCGCCTTCCGCTTCAACGACGAGGTAAACCAGGAAGAGCTGTACCGGGAGGCACTTAAATACTACGCAAACATCCTGACGCCATTCAGTAGTCTAGTTTTAAAAAGAATCGAAGAGCTATTGGCGCTCGACCTGCCGCTGGAGATGATAGCCCCCAGCCACGGCGTCATCTGGCGAAAGGACCCGCTCCAGATTGTGAAGAAATACCAGGAGTGGGCGTCACAAGTGCCGCAGAAGAGCGCCGTAATTCTTTACGACACGATGTGGAACGGGACCCGGCGGATGGCTGAGGCGATTGGTGACGGCCTGACGGCCGAGGGTGTTCCCTACCAGATGTTTCATATGGCCGTCTCGGACCGGAACGATGTCATCGCCGAGGTCTTTAAAGCCAAAGCCATCATCGTAGGTTCGCCCACATTTAATCAGGGTCTCCTACCCACAATCAGCCCCATCCTCGAAGAACTCAAGGGGCTCAGATTTCAGAATAAGGTAGGTGCCGCCTTCGGAGCTTATGGCTGGAGCGGAGAAGCAGTGGGGCTAATTGAGGAGATTTTGAGCCGCAGCAAGATTCCGATAGTTGCTGAGAGCGTCCGTGCCAAATGGCAGCCAAAGGCGGATGACCTGGCCAGGTGCCGGGAGCTAGGCGGCAAAGTCGGCCAGGTTATCAAGGCTCCCGGCTAATCAAGTTATTAGATTCTAGCTGAATTGCCGGGTAATATTTTGCCGTTGATAAAGCCCTCCAAACTTGACTGATACACACGGCTGTGCTACTGTTTCACTTGCACGGCCCCCAGGTTAGCTCAATAACCCGGATGAGATAGAAGTCAGAGCATAGAGTAACCCTGTCCGGTCATTATTTAGAAAGGTCAGGTAAGTAGATTGGACTCATTTGACCAGCAGTGGCAGCGCTGGTTTCCCGAAAAAAAAGACAGGCAGACGGCACCGCCGGCCCGGCGCCGGGGGGCGGGAGGCTGGGTTTTCCCATTACTGGCCGGGGGATTGGCTCTGTTTATCCTCATTAACATGTCCAAGGGGTTCTATACCGAGTGGCTCTGGTTCAACAGCCTGGGTTATGGCAGTGTCTATACCACTATTCTGGGGACCAAGGTATCGGTGTTCTTCTCAGCGGCTATCCTCTTTGCCATCCTGTTTCTGGGAAACCTGATACTGGCTACACGCCTGTCACCCAAGAGCGAGGCAAGTTTCTGGCCCTGGGCTATAGTACAGCCCATACAGCGGATACTCAGGTGGAACGTTATCCTGGGCACAGTGCTGCTCAGCTTGATATTTGGTTTGGTGGCCCAGGGCAACTGGGAAGTTGTGCTCCGGTTCTTCAACGGGCAACCCTTCGGCATTGCTGACCCGGTTTTCCAAAGGGACATCAGCTTCTACGTCTTCTCACTGCCATTCCTTAACCTGGTGCGGGGCTGGCTTCTGGGCGCGCTGATTGTCACCCTTTTTGGCAGTGCCGGGATATATCTTCTAAGCTATACGGTGCAGCGGCTCAGGTTCGACCATGCCCTACCGGTTTTAGCCCATCTCGGCGGGCTGGTCATAGCCATCCTGGGCCTTTTTGCCTGGGGCTACCGACTTGGCATCTGGGAACTGGTCTTTTCTACACGGGGAGTAGTCTTCGGAGCCAGTTATGCTGATATTAGTGCCAAGCTTCCAGCCCAGTGGATTCTTTTTACCGTGGTAATAATCTTGGCCGCACTGGTCCTGTTTTCCATATGGCGGGGCAAACCTCGCTGGCCCCTCTACGGCCTGATAGGGTGGGTAGCGGCGGCCATCATCATTGGCGGTATCTTTCCGGCTCTGGTTCAGCGCTTTCAGGTAGAGCCCAACGAGCTGGCTCGGGAGAGGCCCTACATCGAGTATAATATCCATTTTACCCGAGAGGCCTTCGCCCTGGACCGTATTGAAGAGCAGCTATTCCCGGCCGAGGATACACCCACCCCCCAGGATATCGCCCGAAACGAGGTCACCATCAACAACATCAGGCTCTGGGACCCCCGCCCGCTGAAGGATACCTATAACCAGATACAGTCCATCAGACTCTACTATGACTTCAATGACGTTGACGTCGACCGCTATGTTATTGACGGCGATTACCGGCAGGTCATGCTGTCAGCCCGGGAGCTATCGGCCGAGAAATTGGTCGATGAGGCACAGACCTGGGTCAACCGCCGGCTACAGTTTACCCATGGCTATGGTATCGCCCTGAGCCCGGTTAATGAGGTCACTACTCAAGGGCTGCCCAATCTGCTGGTAAAAGATATCCCTCCGGTTGGTGACTTCAATATAGAGCGTCCCCAGATATATTATGGGGAAAAGACGAACGATTACGTAATTGTGAAAACAAAGACTGAGGAGTTCGACTACCCGATGGGTACTGAGAACGTCTTCGGCCATTACGAAGGCAAGGGTGGAGTCGGCCTGGGCAGCTTCCTCCGCCGATTAATTTACGCGTGGCAATTCGGAGACTTTAATATCCTTATCAGCAACGAGTTAGCCCCAGAGAGCCGGGTGCTCTATTACCGGAATATCAGTGAGAGAGTAAACCGCCTGGCGCCGTTCTTGAAGCTGGATGGCGACCCCTATCTGGTAGTGACGGACGGAAGGTTGTTTTGGATACAGGACGCCTATACCGTCAGTGACCGCTACCCCTATTCTCAGCCGATTGGCGGCGGGCTGAACTATATCCGCAACAGCGTTAAAGCCGTTATTGATGCCTACAATGGCAGCGTGACCTTCTATATCTTTGAGCCGCAGGATGCCCTGATACAAACCTACCGGTCTATCTTTCCCAACCTATTCGTCCCCGCCGAGCAGATGCCGGAGTCCCTGCGAGCCCACATCCGTTACCCCGAGGACATGTTCAATATCCAGGCTACGATGTACCAGACCTACCACATGAGCGATGCCCGGGTATTCTATAACAAGGAGGACCTGTGGGCGGTACCTAGAGAGTTCTATGCCGATTCGGAGCAGGCTCTGGAGCCCTACTACATCATCATGCGACTGCCCGGGGAGGAAAAGGATGAGTTTCTGCTCATGCAACCCTTCACCCCGTTTAACAAGAATAATACCATCGGCTGGCTGGCTGCCCGCAGTGACGGCGAAAACTATGGGAAACTGCTGGCCTACCTTTTCCCCAAGGAAAAGCTGGTGTATGGTCCCAGCCAGATTGAGAACCGAATCCAGCAGGATACCATTATCACCGAGCAGTTTGCCCTGTGGGGTCGAGGCGGTTCTCGGGTTATCCGCGGTAATCTGCTGCTGATTCCCTTAGGCCAGTCCATGATATATGTGGAGCCGGTCTTTCTCCAGGCAGAGGCCGGCGGGCTTCCTGAGCTGAAGCGAGTTATCATCGCTGCCGGTGACCAGATAGCTATGGAACCCACCTTGAAGGAAAGCATGGCAGCTATCTTCGGCGCTCAAGCAGCACCGACTGAGCCCAAACCACCAGTACCGCCGCTACCGGAGGCACCAGTAGCCGCTGACATTGCCGACCTGATTGAGAAGGCTCAACAGCACTACAACCAGGCCCGGGAATACCTCCAGGCCGGTGACTGGGCTGGCTATGGAAACGAGCTGGATGCTTTAAAGGCAGTACTGGACCAGCTGGCAGAACTCACTGCTGAGGAGTAATAATAGCCTGTTGTCAAACCAGTGGGCTGAGAGTGCTTATCAACCCCTCACCCCCTATTTCCAGTAACCCATCCCTTTTATCTGCTTCCCCAAGATAGGGAGATATATTCTTGGCATGAAGTGAGGGGTAAATTAGCCTCGCTGCTGGAAATATTTTCACCGAACTATGGCACAATCCCTCATCAAAACAGTTGCCCCGTAGCCATCATACCTGCCCTGAACCGTTACCGTTTCTCCTTCAGTTAACCGGTTCAGGTTCTGTTCCCGCTTCCTGTCAAAGGTACATGAGACCTGCCACTCCGAATAATTCTTGGCGCTGGCTATTATGAGAATGGCAACGTCCAGATTGTCGTTAATCACTGTCCGGTAGACCAACCCGGTTACTTTCAGAACCCTATTCTGATATTTTGCCTCCGCAGCCGCCCTGTCTGCTTCCAACGTAGAATACAGTTCCTCAACGCTTAATTCCACTGCGGTTGACTGAGTTTCAGTCTCCGCCACCGGTTCAGGTTCCGGCTCAGGCTTAGTCTCCGCCACCGGCTCCGGTTCAGGCTCAGGTTCTAGCTCAGGCTTAGTCTCCGCCACCGGCTCAGGCTCAGGTTCCGGCTCAGGCTTAATCTCCGCCACCGGCTCCGGTTCAGGTTCCGGCTCAGGCTTAATCTCCGCCACCGGCTCCGGTTCAGGTTCCGGCTCAGGTTTAGTCTCTGCCACCGGCTCCGGTTCAGGTTCCGGCTCAGGTTTAGCCTCCGCCACCGGCTCAGGCTTAGGCTCAGGCTTAGGCTCAGGCTTAGGAGACGGCATTTGCGATAATGACTCCGGAACAACTACCGAGGATAACTCACCCTCGCCCCCTGCCGGCAGTCTCTCGAGCCGTTTCTCTTCTTTCAGCTCTCTAAAAGTCTTCTCTACCTTTCTATAAGATGTCGATATCAGGGGGAAACCACACCACTGGCAAGCCCAGTCCCTGGTTCTTGACGTTGCCCGACCACAATTGGGGCACATTTTCATGCTGCTTCTCCTTTACCTAAGTATACCAGCAAGCAGCAGCTTGTCAATATACCCAATACTACGAGGGCACGCAGACCAATTTGAACTACTAGCCAACGGCTAATACTTGGAAGCGCCTATCTCCTCCATCTTCCCGGTGACAACAAAGACCACCCGCTCACAGATGTTAGTAACCCGGTCAGCACTACGCTCCAGATTGTGAGCTACCCAGATAAGGCGAGTTGCCCTGGTAATAGTTTTCGGGTCTTCAGCCATGTAGGTAAGCAACTCTCGGAAGACCTGGTCATAAAGATTATCCACTTCATCATCTTCAGCACTAATCTCCCTGGCAGCCTCGGCGTCGCGGTCAATAAAGGCATTCAAGCTCCGGCTCAGCATTTCTGTCGTTTTTTCCGCCATGCGTGGCAGGTCAATTAATGGCTTCAGGGGAGGCTCGTCACCTATCATCACCACAATCCTGGCCGTACCCACGGCGTAGTCACCAATTCGCTCCAGCTCGGTTATGATATTCAGCACACCAATAATAACGCGCAGGTCACTGGCCATAGGTTGTTGGGTAGCAATAAGTTGAATACATTTCTCCTCTATATCGAACCGCTTCTCGTTTATTTTAAGGTCATCGGCAATTATCTGATGCGCCATCGCCAGGTCTCTCTGTTTAAGCGCCAGAATAGAACGATTGATAGCCTTTACTACCATGTCCCCCATGACCAGAATATCATCCTGTATTTCCTGCAATCTCTTGTGAAAGGTTGTTCTTATCTCCACTGCTAGAACCTCCTCGCCGCTTTTAACCAAAGCGGCCGGTAATATAGTCCTCAGTGCGCTCATCCCGGGGATTGGTGAAGAGCTGGGATGTCGGGCCATATTCTATCAGTACCCCAGCCCTGTCTTCTTCCATCATCAAGAAAGCCGCCATATCCGATACCCTCGCTGCCTGCTGCATGTTATGGGTGACGATGACAATAGTGTAATCCTTGGCCAGACTCCTCATCAAGTCCTCAATTTTGAGGGTGGCGACCGGGTCGAGGGCACTGCATGGCTCGTCCATCAAAATAACTTCAGGTTCGACGGCTAACACCCGGGCAATGCACAACCGTTGCTGCTGCCCGCCGGAGAGGGCTAAGCCCGATTGCTCCATCTTATCTTTGACCTCGTCCCATAGCGCTGCCTGGCGAAGACTCCTCTCCACAATATCCACAAGCTCGCCTCGGTTATTCCGGCCATGCCGCCTCGGGCCAAAAGCCACATTCTCAAATACGGACATGGGGAAGGGATTGGGCTTCTGGAACACCATGCCCACCTTTTTTCTGAGCTCCACAACATCAATGGATTTATCATAGATAGGGATACCATCAAACTCAACACGCCCTTCTACTCTGGCCCGGCTGATAAGGTCATTCATCCGGTTGAAAAGGCGGATGAATGATGACTTGCCGCAGCCAGACGGGCCAATCACCGCCGTAATAGCATGTTCCGGTATCTCCAGTGAAATATTTCTTAACGCCTGGAAATTCCCGTAATAGAGATTTACCTCTTTGGTGCCGAGCTTTGCCCTATTCCGATGGGTTACCGTGCTCTGGTTTGATAGCGAGTGATTTATGTTCATACTCTATACCCTCCGCCGATACGGGCGCGTATCCGGATAAAGGCAGCCACGAGATTAAAGGATAGAACCACCATCAATAGCACCAGAGCAATGCCCCATATCGTGCTCCTGGGCATACCGGGAACATGGGCTGCTGCCGTATATAAATGATAAGGCAGCGCCATAAACTGGTCAAAAGGTGACCGGGGAAGCCCGGGCAGAAGGAAGGCAGCCCCTACTATTAAAATTGGCGCCGTCTCGCCAGCAGCACGGCTCATCGCCAGAACAGCACCGGTAATTATTCCCGGCAGAGCCCGGGGTAAGACAATGTGCCTTATTGTCTGCCATCTGGTAGCCCCAATAGCCAGGCTACCCTCTCTATATTCCCTGGGCACGGCCAATATAGCTTCCCGTGAAGTAGTGATGGTCAGCGCCAGCGCCTGAGCAGCCAGGGTAAGGGCGGCTGAGAGAAGTGACATACCAAAATTCAAAGCGAGAACAAATAGGCCCAGCCCAAAAAGTCCATAGACGATGCTGGGCACACCGGCCAGATTCAGGATAGCCATATTGATGAGTCGAGTCAGCCAGTTGTCCCGGGCATATTCAGTGAGATAAACCCCGGCCAGTACCCCTACCGGTACCGCGAAGAGGAGTGTGCCCAGCATAAGATAGAAAGTGCCGATAATAGCCGGGAAAATACCGCCGGCTTTACCCGCTTGAGAAGGAGGCTGAGTCAAGAACTCCCAACCGATGGCGCCAGCACCATTAATCACGATGTACATGATAATGAACAGGGCCGGAATCACTACCACCGCCGCCGCCAGCCCAAGCACCCCAAAAGCGGTGCGCTGGGAATACTGGCGTGACTGCGTCATTTGTCTCAACAGGTTACCTCGCAAACTTTCGTTTCTGACGCTCAAGCACCCTGTCAGCAATCAGGTTAACCGACAGCGTCATAATGAATAGAATCAGGCCAACAGCAAATAATGCCTGGTACTGCAACCCGCCGCGGATGGCATTGCCAATCCCGGAGGCAATGGCGGCGGTCATCGGCATCATGGGCTCGGTAGGAGAAAGTGGTACGGCCAGGGCACCGCCAGCAACCATGAGGACAGTCATGGTCTCACCGACGGCACGACCCACACCCAGCATGACTGCAGCGGCAATCCCGGAGAGAGCCGACGGAATGCACACATGCCTTATTGTTTCCCACTTGGTAGCACCAAGAGCATAGGCAGCCTGCTTGAACTCAGCAGGGACAGCACTAAGCGCATCCTCGGAGACGCTGACAATAATGGGCAGACTCATCATGGAAAGCATAATCCCCGCCGTTAGGCCAGAGAGTCCGGTATCAAGATTGAATGTGCTCTGTACCAGTGGCGATAGAAGCATAAGCCCGATAAATCCCATCACCACTGATGGAATTCCGGCCAGTAGCTCGATAATGGGTTTCGCTGTTTCTCTTATCTTTGCCGGCGCTACTTCGGCAAGGTAGGCAGCACAGCCAACACCGACCGGCACGGCTATAGCCGTTGCCACTAGTGTAACCATCATTGTGGCCACAAAGAAGGGCATTATGCCGAAGGTAGGTGGTTCCGAAACCGGGTACCATTTAGTCCCAAAAAGGAATTCCCAGGGCGGAGTATATAAGAAAATAGGTAGACCTTCACGCAACAGGAGAGCAAGCACACCAAGCAGCACCGCTATGGCCAGTAAGCCGCTCAGGAAAATCCCGCTCTCAATGAATTTTTCGCCAAGCCGCCACTGCCGCCTCAGACTCTTTTCAAGGCCGGTTGTAGAAGTGGCGGCTGAAGTTCCCTGCTCCAGCATATTTCTCTCTAAATCTGTCCGCCCAGCCAATCTCTAGCTTATACTACCACTATTATCCCAGCGGCACATAACCAACTTCAATTATCTTCGCTTGTCCCTGAGGTGACAGACAATAATCGATATAAGCCTTTATAAGGCCTGCAGGCTCCCCGTCGGTATAGTACAGGAGCGGGCGGGCAATGTGATAGGTTCCATCCAGGGCTGTGTCAATACTGGGAAAGACCGCCGGGTCACCAGCCGTCTTCTTGATTCCCAGAGGCTTTACTTCATCAGTCAAATAGCCGAGCCCGGGATAAAAGATAGCGTTGGGATTCTTGGCAACCTCTGATACTCCTTCACCAGTAGAAGGCAGAAGCAACACCTTGGCTCCGTACTCAAGGCTGCTGTCTTCAGTGGGAAGGCCTCTCATTTGCACCACATGCTCCTTGAAAAAGACGTGGGTGCCAGAGTTGGTATCACGGGAGATGGCCACTATCGGTGCATCACTGCCGCCAACCTCTTTCCAGTTGGTTATCTGTCTGGTGTAGATGGCGGAAAGCTGGGCTATGGTTAGCTCAGCCACCGGGTTAGATGGATGCACTATTACCGAGAGGGCATCCATGGCTACCTGAATCTCGTAGGGGTTTACCCCCTGCGCCACGGCTTGCTCAATCTCCTTTGACTTTATCTTTCGTGAAGCCTGGGTGATGTCAGTGGTGCCATTAATAAGGGCAGCGATGCCCACCCCCGAGCCCGGGCCACTAACGGCTATATTCGCCCCGGGGTGCATCTTCATAAACTCCTCAGCCCATACCGCAGTTAGCGGGGTTATCGTATTTGACCCGATAATCTTGATTGAGCCTGATAGCTCTGTGCCCGATGGCATGGGTTTCGGTGCTGGCTGAGCACAGGCAGTTAAGAGAACGGCGGCCACAGACAAGATTGATGCCAGTATTACTAACCACTTTGCTATCTTTTTGATATGCGACCTCCCCCCATTTTCCTTTGATGGTTGACTGGTAATATCATCACAAATTGTATCATTATGCAGTCATTCAGACAACGCGCTATTGTGCCCGCCACAAAATAAGGGCCTCAGATTGCCTTATTAATCTACAGGCAATGTAGCTGACGAGGTTTAATCGGTAATTAGAGGGACAGAGTCCCTCTAAAACTCCCTATAAGCACAATTGGAGGTTCGCCTCTCTTCCCCGACCATACCCCCCTGCATGAGGGTAACAGTAAAGGGAAAGTCAGCTGAGGTTAATAAATAATAACGTGGCAAATCTATCAACAAAAAGGTAAAATAAAGTCTAACCACATCTGTCCGGTAATCAAGAATACAAAACCTATCGACGTGAAGCAGGAGCTAGACACAAGTTACTGAATTATCAAGGCGTTCACGAAGGAGCGTAGTCATGATGAAGGAAAAAATAATGGAGGCGGATGTCCTGTGTGTAGGCGGGGGTATAGGCGGCCTGATGGCGGCGATACGGGCGAGCGAACTCGGGGCAGAGGTCGTTGTTGCCGAAAAGGCAAATTCGCTGCGTAGCGGGGCGGCAGCCGCCGGCAATGACCACTTTGCCTGCTATATCCCGGAGGTTCATGGGCCGGATGTCGAACCGGTTATTGAAGAATTGCGTCTGGGGCAAATGGCCGGCCGATTGAAGAATCAGGAAGTGGCAAAGGTCTGGTTTGAAAAAGCCTTCGACATGGTAAAGCTCTGGGACAGCTGGGGTATTCCAATGAAGTACCAGGGGCGATATGAATTTGCCGGGCACTCCTTTCCCGGGCATCGTTATCCGGCGCTGCTGAAATATGCCGGGCAGGCACAGAAGCCGGCCCTGACCAGGGAAGCCCTCAAAAGGGGAGTAAAGATAGTAAACCGGGTAATGGTGTTTGACCTGCTTGGCGACGATAGCATCACCGGAGCCCTGGGGGTCGGCACACGGGAAAATGAAGTGGTTGATTTCAAAGCTAAAAGCATAATACTGGGGACGGGTGCACTAAGGAGACTGTATCCGGGACCGACCCCCGGCTGGATGCCCAACCTGAGTTTTCCCGGCACCATTAGTGGAGACGGCCGTGCCATGGCATACCGGGCAGGCGCCGAACTGGTAAACATGGAGATGCTGGCACGCCATGCCGGCCCCAAATACTTTGCCCGGCAGGGTCAGGGTAGCTGGGTAGGCATTCTCAGAGACCCGGACGGTAAGCCAGTAGGTCCCTTCCTCAGCCAGCCGGATAGGAGATACAGCGATATGACCGCAGAGGTAAATAAGAGCCTATTCCTGGACTACGCCAAAGCGGGCAGGGGGCCAGTTTATATGGACTGTCGCCGCATTTCCGACGAGGATTACGAGTACATGATGCACTGGCTAAAACATGAAGGAAACGAGGCGCTGGTAAGGCATCTGCAGGAAGAAGGCATAGATGTCAGGCGAAATCCGGTGGAGTTTATGACCTATGAAGCCTACCCGGCGGCGGTGATACGCAGCAACGCCAAAACTGAGACCGCAGTAAAGGGGCTATATGCCATCGGCGATGAAACGCTCGGCGGTATCTCGGCGGCAGCAACCTTTGGCTGGGTTGCCGGCGGGCATGCCGCTGAATACGCCAAAAGAGCACCATCACCCGATACAGATAAAGTAAATGTTGCGGTTAAGCAAAAGAAGGCTTTACTCGAAGACATTCGAAGTCGAGACGAAGGCCCCGAGTGGAGAGAGGTTAATGTTGCTCTCCAGCAGATAATGAATGACTATGCCGGCTCTATCCGCTCGGAGACCCTGCTCGAGGCAGGTCTGAGCCATCTACAAAGGTTAAAGAAAAAGGCATATGCCACTGTTATCGCCAGAAACCAGCACGAGTTAATGCGTGACCTGGAGGTCTTTAATCTGCTAGACCTGGGCGAGCTGGTCTTTATCGCCGCCATGGAAAGGAAGGAAACAAGAGGTTCGCACGTCCGTGCCGACTACCCGTTTACCAATCCACTGCTGGATAAGCAAATTGCGGTCAAGAAATCGGACAACAAACCAGTTATCGCATGGAAACCTGCAGGGGAATAAAGGGGGGTTAGATTACCAGTTATCTATTGGGGGGGTCGCAAACAATCTCAATAGCAGAAGCACGACAGGAAGATGGAATCCTCCAAAATGCCCATCACTCAAGGTGAAATTTCTACCCTGTTGCTCCTGAAAAGGAATATAAAATAGAGATTAGGGGTTGACAGGGAGGGTACAAACGGGGTAAATTATAGCCTAACGTCAGTTAATAAATGTGTTTCATATCGTTTCCAGGCAGCATCGAGTGAAATGGCGGTGAATTATCCCCAGAAAGAGCATTCAAGCTGGAGAAGGTGGCAAAACATGGACCCCTACCCCGCTCCGGCAGCGATAAATGGAGCTATGACCGGGAACCCGCACACTGCACTGGCTGCAAGAAGATAGTGGAAGCCACTGAGACCTCTACCGAAATAGCTTGGAGGTCGTTTCAAATAGCGTAATCTATATAAGGAGACTTCGGAGATGAAAGAGCTATCAGTAGTTGGTAAGAGTATTCCGCGGATAGATAGTAAAGAAAAGGCTACCGGCAGGATAATGTTCACCGACGATTTCACCATGCCGCGGATGCTGCATGGCAAGATACTGGGCAGTCCCTATCCCCACGCCAGAATCACCAGGCTTGATACCTCAGAGGCAGAGAAGGTGCCCGGGGTGAGAGCCGTGCTTACCGCCAGTGAGTCCTGCCCGGTGCGTTTCTCAGGCAGTGTGGAAGACCAGTATGCCCTGCCCTGCGACAACATCGTCCGCAAGGTAGACGACCCGGTGGCAGCGGTTGCCGCCGAGACCCTGGAGGCGGCTGATGAGGCGATAAGCCTGATAGAGGTTGATTACGAGGAGATGACCCCGATATTTGCCATTGACGAGGCTCACTCCCAGAACCCTCCGGGTGTAGTCCACCCCGAACTTCGCAGTTATACGGTTAATCCGTTATTGGCAGCAAGCTTCAAGTGGGAGCCTGAGAAGTTTAAGGATAGGCCCAACGTCGTTCAGACCTATAAGATAAGGACTGGAGATATAGAAGAGGGGTTTGAGGAAGCTGACGTCATTATTGAGAACACCTTTGAAACCGTTAGAGGCCATCACTGCCACTTAGAGAACTCCGGGTCCATCTGTTGGGTCGATTCGGAAGGCATCATAAACGTGCTGGGTACTTGCCAGGCACCGTTTATGCTGCGGACAACCCTGTCACGGATATTCGGCCTGCCCGAGGAGAGTTTCCGGATGATTAGCCCCTGGGCTGGGGGTGGCTTCGGCAACAACTGGAGCGTGAAAGACGAGCCAATTGGTATTATGCTGGCTCAGAAAACAGGCCGGCCGGTGAAAATTATCAAGTCACGGCGAGAGACTTTCACCACCACCGAAAGTCGATACAAGGTTAAAACATATATAAAAGACGGCTACAGGAAGGACGGGACACTGGTCGCCAGGCAAATAGATGTCAAGGAGGACATGGGAGCTTACAGCCAGGCAGGAGGAATGCTGGTCAAAAGTATCTGCGCCGGTGCTGTCGGCAGTTACCACGTACCTAACTTCTGGATGGACTCAGCCGGGGCGTATACCAATTTACCCAGGTCCAGTCTCCTGCGCGGGGTGGGTACGCCGGAGGTGCTATGGGCAATAGAGCAGCAGATGGATATAGCCAGTGAGAAACTGGACATAGACCCGGTAACCCTGAGGAAGAAAAACATGTTAAAGAAGGGCGATAAGGATGTCTGTGGTCAGGTCATGGCGAGTACCGGTGCCCTGGGGTGCCTGGAGAAGGCCGCCGAGGTTATCGGCATCAATGAGAAACTTGTCCAGGAGCCGGGGCCATGGAAAAGAGGTAGGGGAATAGCTCTGGGTAATAAATATTCTATCCCCGGTCAGGGGTCAGCGGTCAGCGTAAGGGTCTTTGCCGACGGCATGGTCGAGGTCCGCCACAACGCCCATGCCATGGGGCAGGGGACGCATCACTGCCTGGCCCAGATGGCGGCCGAGGAGTTTGGGCTGCCCATGAAGAAGGTCAGAGTGGTGCGCGGAGATACTGCCACCACTCCCTATGACGCTGGCTCTTATGGCAGCCGCAGTATCTTCCACTCCGGGAATGCGCTTCTCAAAGCCTGCGCCGATGCTAAGCGTCAAATGTTCGGCATAGCCGCACCCTTACTGGGAGTCCCGGCTGATGAGCTTGAGACTAAGGACGGCGTGATTTATCGAAAATCGCTATCCTCGGTGTCTATTCCGGTTGCAGATTTATTTACCCGGGTCAAGTCAATCGCCCTGGAAGGCTCGGAGATAGTGGGTAAGGGCTCCTATATTTCCCCGGTGGTTCTTACTGATGAAAACGGGCACAGTCCCCGGATGACCAATTATTACAACCATATTGCCTACGGGGCGGAGGTTGCAGTTAATGAGGAAACGGGCGAGGCTAAAGTGCTGAGAGTTGTCGGTGTCTGCGACAACGGGCAGCCGATAAACCTGAAGTTGAGCGAGGCACAAATAGAGGGCGGTATCGGGATGGGTATCGGGCTGGCCGTCTATGAAGAAATGAAGTTTGATAACGGGATTCCCATCAATCCCAGTTTCATGGACTACAAGCTGCCCACGGTACAGGAGATACCCACCGGTGACGATATGACTTCCCTGCTGAATCCTGACTACCATGAAGAGGGGCCCTTTGGCGCCAAAGGCATGGGTGAGGTGGTGCTCTCCGCCATAGAGCCGGTAATAGCTAACGCTGTATATGATGCGGTAGGGATAAGATTGCCCAGCCAACCCCTCTCCAGGGAAAGGATTTGGCTGGCTCTACGGGAGAAGGCTAAAAAGTAACAAAATAGATTTGAGGCGGGCTTCCAGACACCCGCTCGCCTATAATGCCTCCCCCGCCATTGTCAACCTTGGACGGACACCTGAGGGCAAACATCAGAAAGCTTCATAACTCCGGCTCACGCTTGACCGGCCGGTGATATCAATTTCTCTTCTTTACGCTTAACCCGCAGCGTCAGTCCATCCCGTCCTACAATCTCCACAGCCGCGTCAACCGCAATATTACCACCGACCGATTTAGCCTTCCAGCACTCGCCATTAACCATGATAGCTCCAACGGGAGCCAGTGGTTCCACCACTTGACCTTCGGCCCCTATCATGGCCTCTGAGCCGGTAACCGGCCGCTGGTGGAAAGTAGGTATCACCGCCATATGTATTACAAAAATCAGACCACCGACCAGTAGCCCGATAACTATGGCAATTGGTAAAGGAATTCGTACTTCAAAAAACCGCAATAGCAGGATAACCAGCACCAGCACTACGGCCTCATCCAGCAGTAACACCAGAACTTTGAGCCAGTCAACGAGGGTTCTCTTTATAGGCTTGGCATCAACTTTGTTACCCATCGGAATCAAATACCTGCCGCGAGAAGGGCTCAACCACCTGAAACCATCTCTGATTATAGCCTATTCACACTCTGTTTGGTCAAGGCCGAGCTTCATTTTGCCCGGAGGCTTCGGGGTCCACAGCGATCCAACCGGCTGTATCTCACGGTGATAGAGTACCGGGAACCGTGATTGCAGAAAGCCGATTTTTGACAGGGTATTGACATACCTACTCGTTACAGGTAGATTAAAGTATGCGACTCGGTGAAGTTATCTCCAGGGCAAACGAGATATTAAAATATATAAAGGCGAGGAGAAAAAGGAGGCTCTACAGGCAGTGGGTGAAGAGAGCTGGCCTGCCCCCTGAAGCTGCTCCCAAAGAAGAACCTCCGGTAGATATTTTACCGAAGCTGGACAAGAAAGAGCTACGCCTACCCCTGCTTTATATGCTCCTCGGCGCATCCGTGTTGATACTGTTTGCTGGTATAGTTCTCGCCTTGAAGTCCTGCTGACTGCTACATCTAAACAAAGCTGCCGCCACTTTCCATATGCTGAGGAACTCATCTCTCTTTTAGATTGCTTATTAACCTCACCCCCTCTTACCTAAACTCCCCCGTCCCAAAATAGGAGATGCATTCTTTGCATGAAGTGGGGCGGGGAGACAGGTTGCTAAACAATCTCCCTTTCAGTTATTGACAATCCCATCAGCAAGGAGTACACTCCATTTCTAACATAGTGAAACACACTTAAGATAATACAGCTTACTCAGCGAAGCTTGAGGAATAAAGAAGCAAGGAAAAGGGGTGATAGACAGGGTAGTTTAAGCAAGGCTCACAAAAGTAACACCATAATATCGAGGATTCAAAGGGGGTAAGCAGGATGGAAGTGCTAAAAGAATTAAAGGAGATTGTAAATCCCGCCCATACCGCACTCATCATCATCGACCCGCAGTGTGATTTCTGCTCGAGTGAGGGCTTTATGGCCAAGCTGGGGCTGGATATGTCCCGAATCCAGGCGGCTGTTCCCAGGTTAAACAATTTTATTGAACAATGCCGGAGGGCTGGAGTCCTGGTGGTCTGGGTCAAGGAAATCTTTGCCGAGAAAAAGATGCTTCCCAACGTGAAAGCGATTTGGGGGGGTGGGGACAACTGGATCATCAAGGAAGGTGGACCGGGCATCGAATGGCATGAGGAAATGACCCCACCCAAGGAGGGGGAGCCGCTGGTCACCAAGTGGAACTACGATGCCTTCGAGAATACCGAACTGGACTTGCTCTTACGGAGCAGCGGTATTAAAACGCTTCTTATGACCGGTTTTACCGCCAATGTCTGCGTCGAAACCAGCGCCAGGCACGGCTTCATCAAGGGCTACTACATCGTGGCTGTATCCGACTGCACCGATGCCCCCACCAAGGAGGAACATGAATCAGCCATGTTCAACATGAAGGTCTACTTTGGTAAAGTGGCTACGAGTGAGGAGATTGCCGCCCTGTGGAAGTGACGATAGGCAAGAAAGAGCTATCATAGCCCGGTCAGGGAACAGTGCCCTGGCAACCAGCTGTCATTTTTATAAGAAGAACAATAGCCGGCAGTCCAGCTAGCGTCATCACATTTCCGAGCGTAAAATATCATAGCTGGTAACGGGCTACTCAGGTGAAGGTGGCATCGCCCGCTCAAATCCAGCCCTCGCTGCCGGGTTACAGGTTGGTGGCTTGGTGGCATCAATCAACACCCTGGAACCCAGGCGGTGCCAGATAGTATTTCCGGGTTTCTCCACTTCCGGCAAGGAGTTGTCCAGGGGGTGTCCGCGAACTCCAAGGATAACATCTATGTCAACTTCAGGATTGACCCGGGTGGAGATTGCCCAGGCAACATCTTGAGGGTCATAGATATCAATATCTTCATCCACGGCAACACAAATTTTCTGATGCAGGTAAAGGCTTGAGGTCGCCGCCAGGAGAACGTGCTTTGCCTCGCCGTAAAACCTGGGCGTCATTTGCACTACCAGATTAAAGGTGCTCCCCCAGTTGGAAGAGACGCTTCTTATGTCAGCATACCCGGCAACATTCCGCAGGTCCCTGAAGATAGCTACCGCCATGGGTAGACCGTTGTAGAATATAGACTCAGTTAGAGCGCCACTCTGCACCGCCTTATATATGGCGTCCTTCCTCATGGTAATGGCTTTGAGCGTAACTATGGGTTTTTTCTCGAAGGTGTTAGGATAATAACCGGTAAACTCAGAGAAGGGCCCCTCATCTTCCCTGACCCTGGGAGGCAGTTCACACTCAAGTACCATCTCGGCATGGGCGGGAGCCTCAAGGTCTATGGTCTCACACCTGGTTAGTTCCACCGGTTCACCAAGTAAAGCCCCGGCTAACTCAAACTCATCAACGCCAAAGGGCGCCGTATAGGGTGCGGCGAAGTAGTACATGGGATGATGCCCAATAGCAATGGCCATGGGCATTGGTCTACCCATTGCCTCATATTTCTGGTATATCATATCAGTGTGCTTGCCGGCCACCATCATTATTCCCATTTTATGGCTGTCCCTAACCTGGTGCCGGTGCATAGCCACATTTCTGATACCCGTCTCCGGGTCCTTGACAATGCAGAGCGCACCGGCAATAAAATTGCCCGGGTCCTTTTCCGCAATCTTGTGAACTGGGAGCTTCAGCAGATTGGCGTCCTTCCCAGTCAAGACCACTTCCTTTACCGGGCCTGAATCAACCATTTTACACTTGACCAGGCCCGTATCCACTCTACGGGCGAATTCAGAGACGATATTCCTGGTCTCCGTAGCAAAGGCCAAGCCTATCTGCCGCCAGTTAGCCGGCGCCTGACCCAGGACTCTCCACCCGGGATAGCCCTTTACCTTATCAAATAGTAGCGCCTTCTCCCTTGATTCGAAGAGATGCTGGCCTATCTCAACGTCAACACTAACCTCGTCACCAACTCTAGAAAGTTCACCAGCTTCCTCGAGCTGTTTAATCCAGCTCCGCATATCTTTTGCCATATTTCCGCCCCTTCCAATTTATTCAATCGCAAGATGTAGAACTCAAGGTAGTTTGCACTTGCTTCGAGAAACCAATCCACAGCTCGCATTTTATGTCCTTTGAAGCCTAGAGTCAATAATAAGCGCCCGCGATTAAATAGCAGCCTTTTTATCTTGAGGAAACAGAACACCCAGTAGTACCGGTTTTAGGTGTGAGATGTCGTGGCTTTGTGAAAGGCAAAGCCACGGTTTTTGGAGTCGAACTGCCGGACCGGCTATCAGCTTTTGTTCTGCGCCAGTTCTCAGCCTTGACAGTCACTGGCCAAGGACTTTAACATTACTACAGGGTTAAACATAGAAAACCGGGGATTGACATAGCGTAGCAGAGCCGGTAAGGATAAGAGAGGGGATGCAATAAGGATGTTCTACGATATCATCGCCAATAAGGTTCTGGTGATTCCTCTTGGTGCCTGGGCAACTGCACAATTGATAAAGACATTAGTAGCACTGTTGCAGGGCAAGGGGCTGGACTTTCGTTATCTGGTCAGCAGTGGTGGCATGCCTAGTGCACATTCAGCAGTGGTCACTGCATTGGCCACAGCGGTCGGCATGATACAGGGCTTTGGGTCAGCGGTCTTTGGCATTGCAGTTATTTTGGCTTTGGTAGTCATGTATGACGCCGCCGGTGTGCGGCAGTCAGTCAGTCACCAATCAGTTGTTCTAAACCGTATTGTACATGAGCTTAGACTCAAGCATCCCATAACTAGCTTGGAAGCCGACATACGAGAGTTGATTGGGCATACACCATTTCAGGTCATTATCGGAGCCGCATTAGGTATTGCAGTTGCCTGGCTCTGGGTTACCGTAGCCGCTATGTAAGCGTGGCTCAAGTTACCGCACATGCCATTCAAACGGCACATGCAAATTTCGAGCCTTGTTTTCCGGTGCCATGCCAAACAACCCCACACTGCTCGGCCTGGTTTTAAGACTTCCATCCGTTTTCCCTGCACCTGATGATTGCTGCGCCCTTGTCCACGGTATTTTACAGGTCACAAAATAACGAGGTATTCAATATCTCCGAATCATGGTAGAATTTGATAAACCAGAGCACTGCCACAGATACAGCAATTATCCGCCATACTTAAATACACAGTAAGGGGCAAAGAATGGCGATTGAGCCACAAAGTAAAAAAGTTTACGCAAACGGCATCAATATCCATTACTGGGACTGGGGTGGAGATAAATCACCGATAGTCATGTTGCACCCCTCCAGGGGTTTTGGCCGTATGTGGGACTTCGTTGCCCGGTGCCTTCACCCGTATTATAGGGTTCTTTGTCTCGACCAGCGCGGTCACGGTGATACCGACAAGCCTGACATCGGCTACGCCGGCGAGGACTACGCTGCCGATTTAGATGCCTTCAGCAGAGAGCTCGGCCTTGAGACAATCATTTTGGTTGGTCACTCATTAGGTTCGAGGGCAGGGATGATTTTTGCTGCCCAATACCCTGACCGGATTAGCCACCTCATCATGGTGGGAGGCCCCCACTATATTTCCGTGGTGCCATCGGACCTCGAGGAACAAGAATCCCGTAAGAGCAAAGCACAAGAGCAGAAGAGTGTAGAGTTCAGGTTCGGTTCGGCTAAGCAAGCGCTGGAAAGCCTTCGCGCTCCAACCTCATCTTATCGCTCACTTAGCGAGGAAGTGCTCAGGCATCTGGTAACCTATAACATGAACCGTAACCATAATGGGAGCGTAGAGTGGAAGTGGGATAGTAATGCAGTTGCACAGACGCTAAGCCACATACCTGATGACTTAACGCCATATATCGGGCGCATTACCTGCTCTATTCTGATTCCTTGGGGCAAACGCAGCCAGGACCTGACTCCAGAAAGGGTGGCTATCGTCAAACCTTTGTTCCCCACCGCCCGGTGGGTGTTTCTAGAGGAAGCTGAGTATTATATATACCTGGAGGCCCCCGAGTTACTGGCAAGGTACATACGCGAATTTTTGGGACGATAGCAAAGAAGCAAAAATAGTCTCTCATTCTAGTTGTTATCAAAAGGAGAAAACAATGCAAAAGATTACCGATAATGTTTATGTCGAAAACCGGTTGCGAGGGGCCAACATCGGCTTTGTAGTCACTACGGAAGGGGTGGTGATGATAGATACTCCTCAGTATCCGATAGACGCCATAAGGTGGCGGGATGAGATTGCTAAATATGGCCCGGTCCGTTACATAGTAACCACTGAACCACACGGTGACCACTATTTCGGGAACTACTTCTTCGAAGGTACAATCGTAGCTCATGAGGGCACCAGAGCGGCAATTTTGCAGCGCCCTTTGGAAGACTTCATGGAGGCCCTCCGAGAGAGAGGCCAGGACAGTCTTCCCCTTCTTCCGGAGGGATTCTATTTCCGTCCACCCACCATTACCCTCTCCGAGCGGTTAACCCTCTACGTGGGCGACCACACTTTTCAGCTAATTAACCTCCCTGGACATACTGCCTACCAAGTCGCAGTTTATATCCCCGAGGAGAGAGTAGCCTTCACGTCGGATAATGTATTTCACAAAGTACAGACTTTCCTTTATGCAGCTCTCCCCTACAAGTGGCTGGATTCGTTGAAGCGAATTGAGGAACTGGAGACCGATGTGCTGGTTCCCGGGCATGGGACTATCTGCGACAAAAGTTACATCCCAAAGCAAGCTGCCATTGTTCAGGCCTGGATAGATGGGATAACCAGGTTCATCGACCAAGGTATAGGCATGGAAGAAGCTCAAGACAAGCCTCCCTACGTTGACCCCTATCCCCTGGAGCACGGCGTTGAGCGACATTTAGACACGTTACCGCGCAGGAATGTGGCACGCTTGTATGAAGTCCTGAAAAAGTAGGCAACAGCCAACCTAATAGGCAGGTTAGACACACATTTAACCTTACGACACGCCACAGTATCGTACAGTGCCACCCACCCCAGTGGATTCTAACCAACAACCTTCTTTGGTTTATGAAGCCGTCTAATTTTCACCGGTGATATCCCATATCCAAGTTAGTTGACAAGAGTTGGCTTGACAGAGGTAGGCCAGTTATTTACAATCGAATTGGCACTTTTGTTGCCGAGCTGTGTGGGTACCGCTGACCACTCCACAGAAAAGATACGACCGAGCTAATCTGCTAGAACTAGCCTATTGCCATGAGGATAGGAGGTGAGTCCATTGGTCTCATTACCTTTTGTAAAAGAAGTTTATGAGGGGGGGCCCACTCATATTGAATATCTGGAAGAGATAAGGAAAGTGCTTCATGGGTCGAATTACACTATTGTCGGCAAGAATGTGAGACGAGTTGACGCCATTGAGAAGGTAAGCGGGCTGGCAAAATATACCGCGGATTACTTAATAGAAAATGTTTTGATAATTAAAGCGGTTAGAAGTCCTTATCCTCATGCCATAGTGAAGGAAGTTGACAAGGCATCAGCCTTGAGAGTACCTGGCGTTGAGGCAGTGATAACTGCCGAAGATGTGCCAGGGGTGAACAAAGTCGTATACATTGTGCCAGACCAGCAGTTACTTACCGATAAGGCAAGACATGTGGGTGATATTGTTGCTTTGATAGTTGCCAAGGATGAAGAGGCTGCCTGGCAAGGCGTAGATGCACTGAAAGTTGAGTATGAGGAGCTGCCGGCGATATTTGAACCCCGTGAGGCACTGGACAGCGATGTTAAACTATATGAAGAGGGAAACATAGCCGGGGTGGTGAAAGTAAGGAAAGGGGATGTAGACGAAGCCTTTAAGCAATGTGACGTGATTATAGAGAGAACATACCGCACCGGTTCGCAGGACCATGCTTATCTCGAACCGGAAGCGGCGATAGCGCTTCCCACCGGACACAGACGTATAACTGTAATCGGGACCACCCAGAACCCCTTTAAGACAAAGGCCACGGTAGCCAGCAATCTTGGGTGGGAAGAGGCAGGCGTTACCATAATAACCCCCTATCTTGGTGGCGCATTTGGTGGGAAATACTATGGGCCGATAATTTGCAGTCTCCCCGCAGTAGCCGCGGCCATACTGGGTAAACCAGCGATGATACTCCACTCCAGATATGAGTCACAGGCTTTTCGCTATAACAGGGCTCCATTTGAGATTAAATACAAATCAGGGGCGACAAAAGACGGCAAATTAAGGGCAATTGAAGTCGACTACATAGTCGAGGCTGGGGGATACTCGACGTTCACAATTGGTTTAATGCAGAGAGCCGCCTACCATGCCACCGGTGTATATGAGGTACCTCATGTCAAAGTAGACGGCAAAGCGGTTTATACCAATAATCTGCCCAACGCGCCTTTTAATGGTTTTGGCAATCCACAAATGCAATTTGCTGCCGAGTCCCAGGTCGAGATACTGGCCGAAGAGCTTAACCTTGACCCGGTGGAATTTAGACTCAAAAATGCGCTGGTACCTGGCTCAAGAACGGGGACAAGCCAGCTTCTGGATCATTCCGTAGGGATTAAAGAACTGATTGGAAAAGCGGCCGAAAAGGCTGATTTTGCAGGGAAGATGGCTGAATATCGAGATTATAAGACAGATAGTAAGAGACGAGGCATTGGTTTTGGCTGCAGTTGGCACGGTTGTGGTACCACTGGGTTCAGGAAGGACTGGGCTGGGGCATCGGTCATCCTCAATCATGACGGCAGCGTTACCTATGCTACCGGAATTGTCGAACTGGGTCAGGGAACAATCACCGCCCATGCCATGATAGTGGCGGAAATTCTGGGTATCCCGTTTGACTGGGTGAGGGTTGGGGAGAATGACACCAGCAGGATGCCTGATAGCGGCGGAACTTCTGGTCAGAGAGGCACTATCATCGGGGGAACGGCAGCGGCGGATGCGGCCTTAAAGCTGAGAAGGAATCTGAACCGGGTAGCCGCCGATATATTGAAATGCAGAGAAGATGAGGTAGCGATACAAGATGGTAAAGCCTACAATATCAACAATCCTTCTCGAAAAATCGAATTCCAAACCTTAGCTTTTGAGATGTACATGAGGGGCCTCTCTCCGGCAGAGTATGGGTTCATACTGGCCAGGAGAGAACATCCCGATGCTGAAACGGGACAGGGAGACGCCTACTCAGCTTATACGTTTGGCTGTACTATCGCTGAAGTAGAGGTTGACCTTGATACCGGGCAGGTAGATGTTCTTAGACTTCATCCCGGGATTGCCGCGGGAAAAATAATACAGCCAGAAGTTGTCAGAGGTCAAGCCTATGGGTGTGGCCTCATGGGTATGGGATTTGCTCTGACCGAACGTGTTCTCAAAGGAGAGGGTAAAATCCTGAACCCGTCATATACTGATTACCTGATACCGACGATAAAGGACAAGCCCGAGATGGCAGAAGTGGTCTTTGTGGAAGATGAGTATAAATATTCAGCCTTCGGAGTAAAGGGCGTAGGAGAAATTGCCTTGATTGCCACACCAACAGCAATAGCTAATGCCGTATATAACGCCACGGGCATCAGGTTTTATGAAGTACCGCTGGATAGGGAGAAAATTTATTTTGCAATCAGGGATAGGGAGAAGTAACAGAGGCGGAAATGAAGCGTTACGGACAAGCAGTTTCGGTTGCCCAACAGAGAAACCTTACTGACCTGCTATTCACCTAAGCTAGATATATGCTTTAGATACAGAGGGCACTTTGGAGTTTACAAAGTGGCCGAAATGTACAATTAAATTAAAAACAAGAATAGATAGTAACCGGACTTGCAGACTATGGGCTACCCCTCATATTTATGCTGCGCTTCCTCTGAATCAGGACGAAGCGGAGTTGTAAAGTATCAGCCAGAGTTTAGTGAAGTCTGAATCAGTGTATTAAAAAGTGGAGCTGGGGTGACAATAGGCAGAACTTTTGAGCTCGCCTTTACTCTTACTATTTGACACCTAGCCCTTGTCACTCATTATCTTACCAGCGAGTGGGATACCGTGCAAGCGACAGACAACATGCAGTAATGCCAGCATATCCAGTGCCACCCGTCAATATACTTGCCACATTTTTATAGCCTCGTTGCTTACCACAGATAGCCACCAAATGATTTACCGCCTGGTATTGACAATAGCCTATTTGGGGTATTGACAGTAGTCTATAAATATACAAAAATAGTGCCAAATGACATTACTTAGAGAGCGGGGGGGAATGTTCCCCAGTAAAACGGAAATCTTGATGGCTATTGCGTTAACCACAGACAGTGGCAAAAAGCTACTAACTCGTCCGATGGATGTCACTATAATACACGGAGGTTGATAATGAAAATGATATATGCCAGGCGGAACATACTGACAATGACTAGACGGATGCCGGGCATTTTCCGGCGTAGTAGCTTCCTCACTCTATTTGGACGCTGCCTCATCACAGCCGGTCTGCTGCTGCTGCTGATTCCCCAATCCGCCTTCGCCACGGACACGATATGGGCCGAGCACATCATAGACAGTGATTTCCAAACCGCTATTTCTGTCTACGCAATCGATGTTGACGGCGACGGCGATATCGATGTCCTCGGCGCAGCTTGGAATGCTGACGACATCACCTGGTGGGAGAACGACCATACCAAAGCAAACGATGACCCAACTAAATTCACCGAGCATACCATAAACGGTGATTTCGTCGGCGCCTGGTCTGTTTACGCCGCCGATGTTGACGGTGACGGCGATATCGATGTCCTCGGGGCAGCAGGCGGTGAGGGCGACATCACCTGGTGGGAGAATGACGGCTCCCAGAACTTCACCGAGCATACTATAAACGGTGCTTTCGCCGGCGTCAGTTCTGTCTACGCAATCGATGTTGACAGCGACGGCGATATCGACGTCCTCGGGGCAGCAAGCACGGATAACGAAATCACCTGGTGGGAGAATACCCCGACCGTGCCTTCCCCTGGCGGAGGTGGAGGTGGAGGTGGAGGTGGAGCGCCCCCAACCTACTATATAGAGACAGACCTCGCCGGCATAACGGGAGAACTTCTCATTAGCAGCACCGGTGAAATACAGGAGACGATAACAGTTACCGCTGAGGATGGTATGGTTACTTTTACCCTCCCCCAGGGCACTATCGCCAGTGATATTGATGGTAGCCCACTTAGCAGTTTAGACATGACCGTTGATGAAAATCCACCTTCCACCCCTGACGATGCCAGTATCATTGGGATCGCCTATGACTTCGGGCCCGACGGGGCTACCTTTGACCCGGCGCTAACCTTTGACTGCAGCTATAACCCGGCCGATCTTCCCGAGGGCGTAGCTGAAGAAGATTTAGTTCTGGCCTACTATGATGAGGAAACTGGTGACTGGGTGGAACTAGAGGGCACTGTTGATACTGATAACAACATGATTACCGTTCTTGTTGACCATTTCACCACCTTTGCCGTTATTGGCGCTGTCACGCCACCGGCACCGGCCGCCTTCTCGGTATCCAACCTCTCCGTTACTCCGCTGGAGGTTCAGCCCGATAGGGTGGTAACTATTAGTATATCTGTGGCTAATAGTGGCGGTACGGAAGGTAGCTACAGCGCAGCCCTGAAGATAAATGGGGTGAAGGAGGCAGAAAAGAGCCTGATTATTGCTGCTGGTACCAGCCAGGACGTCAGTTTTAGAGTAAGAAAAGCGGACCCAGGCAACTACACTATAAGTGTGGATGGCTCAAGTGGTAGTTTTACCGTAGTAGCACCAGCCCCAGCACCACCACCAGCAGCACCAGCACCGCTACCAGAGGAAAAGGAAGTGCCAGAAGCACCAACCCAATTGGACTCTTATTAACGTGCTTATTGCTGTTGGTCTGGTTGTTGTTGGGCTACTGGGCTACTTCTTCGTGTGGCGAAAGCGTGGCGCACCACGGCCCTCCTGATTATAAATGCGAGCAGAAGGGGGAGCTAAAGTAAGCTCCCCCTTCTGCATTCCCAACCGGCGTGGGTTATAAGTTCCAAGTCATAGCCTGAGCTAAAGAGCTAATAAAAGCTTATGTTGTTACCTTATTGCACAATTTGGCTAATTGTTGCTTGGAAAATCGCCTGAGCTCTTGCCCTCGGCGAGCACCTTAGTTACTGCATCGTTGATTGCCAGTGCCGGGTCTTTTAATAAAGCAAAGACACTAACGATAAAAGCTCTCGCTGGTATACCCATAAATATTCGTTGCAAGGTCAATCTTGACGCAGCTTTTTCGGCCGCTCTTTGAATTATTATACCACTCCCCAATACCCAAGGGACTAATGTCCAGTAAAAGCAATTTATGCAGAGTGAACAAGATGACGTTTCGCTCAGGGTTGTGAGCAGTATAGTGCAGCCGTAATATTTGATTTTCTGTTATAATGTGACGACATTGGCAATACAGGAAGGAATGGCCAAGACTCTTCAAATCCACAGTAGTTATTGCGGCGTTTGTCTGTGAAGTAGACACCGTATCAGACAGCACTCCAGGTGAAATAATGTATGAGTACTGGGATAAGATAATTGAGGACAAGAGCTCAGTTCCAGAGTATTCTAGATTTGGACGCATTGTATCCCCCTATTGGAAGCTGGAGCGAAGGCTAACTGTTGAATTGTCGTTATCTTACTTGCAGTCAACATCAAGAAATAGAAAGCTGCTTATTCTTAAGAGCGACCTCTGGAATGAGGGGATAGATTCTTCCTCGGGAGATATTCATGATTTTTTGGGAGAATGGGACGGAACTGTTGACACTGTTGGCATAGATGTTTCTCCAGTTATATGCAGTTTTGCCGTAAAAAAGCTGCGAAATGAAGAATTAACAATCGCTTGTGCCGATGTCAGACAACTACCTTTCAGAGAAGAGACTTTTGATGCTATATTTGATGTGTCTACGATAGACCATATTCCTCCCAATCATGTGTCGTCGGTATTGAAGGAGTATCACAGAACCCTCACAAAGGGTGGCATATTAACGCTAATTTTCGATTCGACAACATTTTGGTGGTGTCGGTATCTTCGAAAGATTTTCAACCGAGCTCGTGGTGAAAGAGCTTTAAATTTTAAGCTATGGTGGCAGTATCCGCCAGAGTGGATCAAGGACCAATTGGATGACTGTGACTTCACTATATTAGCTAGCCTACGACTGGGAATACTCTCTCTATCACCGCTTTTCCTCATGATTCAGCAAAGCGTTCTTGCGAGGGGGATTGTTTCTAGACTTCTTTATGGCTCAGCTAGAAATGTAAAGTACATTAGAGCATCGCAATACCTCTTGCCTCTCTCTACCCAGTATCTCTTCATTCTAAGAAAGAAGTCAAAGGAGAGAGAAATTCAGGCAGTCGATGCTAATCTAAGCCCAGACCAGGTTGATGCTGTCGAGGCCAAGGATCGTATAGATGGGGTAAACCGGTGAGCGGTCTGGAGACATGATACCTCGGTTGTACACTGTAGATTGGCTTTCCTGACCACGCATTGTGTGCTTTGCTTAACAAGGCCATCCTGACAGCATCAATACGTAAGAGAGGCAACCTTGGATTGCTTTAAATACTGGCCGAAGGTAAAATTGAATATAAATTGACATAAGGCATAACAAAAATGATGAATTGTATCATTAATTTCACTCCGACAGGAATGATTACGACCAAGAAAATGACCCCTCTCGTGCCAGTAACGATCCAGGAAATCATCGAACAAGTACATGAAGCTGTGGAAATTGGGATTACTATGGTACACCTACATGCCCGTGATAAACTCACTGGTGAACCGACATACAAGGCCGAGGTATATGGTGAGATAATTGCCGGGATACGCAAGTTCAGTCGTGACTTGGTAGTTGTTGTGTCTCTGAGTGGTCGTACCTTTCAAGAGTTTGAAAGGCGTGCGGAACCCTTAACCCTTGATGGGGACCTGAAGCCAGATATGGGTAGCCTGACCCTTAGTTCGGTAAATTTCAACAAACAGGTTAGTATAAGCTCCCCCGAAATGATACAGAGGCTGGCTAAGGAGATGAAATGTCGTAGTATCCTGCCCGAACTCGAAGTCTTTGACGTTGGCATGATAAACTATGCGAAGTATTTGGAAAAGAAAGGGCAGCTTGAGCCGCCTCACTACTTTAATTTGATACTCGGTAACATCGCCTGTGCTCAAGCTGACCTACTCCATGCCGGTATGATGATTCGTGATTTACCGTTCAATTCACTCTGGAGCCTTGGTGGAGTAGGTGATTATCAACTAATGATGAATTCAATCGCTATCGCCAGTGGTGGCGGGGTGAGGGTTGGCCTTGAAGACAATATTTGGTATGACTCAGCGCGCACAAGACTTGCCTACAACTCTGAACTCCTGCGCCGCATCCACAAGCTAGCGGAGACTAATGAAAGAAAAATCATGATGCCCTCAGAACTAAGAGAGCTACTGCATCTGGAAGAGGGACAAGGGTACTATGGGCGAACTTATAAGAAGGATGATGCCCTTTGACGTTTATCCTTAGTAAAGAACTGCACCTAACCTAATCCGGCTGACTGGCTTGGGAAAAGGGTGATTCCCTCCAAACCTGCCAGCGGCCAAGCTTCAGATACTGAGCCTTAGCATATATCCTGGGACTAAGCTTGGCCAAAGCGTAGTGAGATGCGACATTGTCCTTTGCCACGGCATTTCGTGATATTACCATCCCACTCTCTTTAAGAAACTGGAGCCTCTTAAAATAGCTGTATTTCATAAAGCCCTTTCCCCGGTATTTTGGCAGCGTAAAACTAGCGCCAGTGTATGCCTGCTGTTTGGCAAAGTCGACTTTAATTGGAACCCCGCCGAGGCTGTCTTGGGCTTCCTGATTCATAGCTGCCCAACCCCAATGAGCAAGCTCCCGGTCAACAAAAAAGCAGAACGCTATTGCCCCCTTATCGAGTCTCTTCTTAAATCTCTTGACATACGGGCTGAATTGAGACTCGTTGTCAGCCAATTCACCAGCCTCCCGGCTAGTGGTAATAATTCTATAAGTTAAGTTGTTTAGCCTGGGTATAAGGTCAACCTCGTTTCGGTCTCTCAAGGTATGTTCATAAAGATAGTAGGTTCGATACTGGAAAACAGGATCCAATAAGAAATATAAAGTCCGCCGGAGTAGCGCTTCTAGCCCCTCCATTTGAAGGACATCCTTAGCTCTGACAAAAAGCGTGGATAGTCCACTAATCATATACCGACAACTTACCCCACACGCGCGCGTTTCTTAGATTTAGGAATGCTAACGCTACTTAAGGTTCTCAGTACTATTACGATACGCTGTCGATGAGTTTCTACTTATGACCAAGTCTGAATCCATTATCAAAGTAAGAATCTATCTCCAACCCTTAATTTTGACCTAGCCGCACGTCGGTTTAATATTATAACACTGTTGGCCAAGAAACTGCATGGTATGTCGTCTGGTTTAGCAGTTGCCAAACTGAAGTCGCCGATTTTATGATTTTGGATGCAGGTGCAGTCTTATTTGAGAAAAGTCAGGTTTCGAAAGGTGCTTGTGTATTTAATGGAACCAAACAAGCGAATCCACGTACTTACTCTGTAAAACCCTGAAGTGTGAGTTGTTCGTGGGACATTTTGGAGACTTTCTGCCTGAAGAAGGTAAGACACAGGCGCAAGGTCCGATTGTACAAAAGCTTGTTTCGTTCAATAGTCCTAGAGTCATTGAATACGGCCAATTGACAGTCAACCTTGTAATTTGTAAAATTGAAGGTCCTGAGAAATGCCAGGGCTTTCGACATTCTTAAAGAGGTTGTCAACCAGGATGAGAATTGCGATTTTATACTATCGGAATTCAAGAGACTCTCTAGGTGGAGATCATATCTACCTTCTGAACTTGTCTCGTGGTCTCGTCAACAGAGGACATGAGGCCGAGATCTTAGGTGTATTCAGCCGGCCAACTAAGTTTCGTCTTTGGGATGAAAGGTTCAAAAGACTGACCTATTCAACATATATGTTAGCCAAGGCATCTAAGCTTAATGCCTTTGACGTTGTGCTTTTTGCTGAGCCCATTTACCCCCAGAATATGTTTCTCTTAAGATATTTAGAATTGTGGACTAAGGCTCACATCATACTATATGTTAGCTACCCTAAACTGAGAAGCATGGTTTATTATATGCCTATCAGGAATAAGTTCCCGGCTTTAATAGTTGGCGAGAATACCCGTCCTTTCGCCGAGACTATTGCCACTAGTGTACGATTGGTGTCTCCAGGTATAGATCTCACCAAGTTGTATCCGCTGACTTTGGATAAAAAGTGGGATTTGCTTTACATCGGTAGCCTACATCAAGCGAAGGGAGTATTACTCCTCCTGCAGGCTATGAAGCTGCTTAAGAGTAGCGGTTCACCGCTAAAGCTAAAAATCATTCATCCACCGAGTGTCAAAGGGAAACTCTATGGCAAATATATTCAGGAGAATGGCCTGTATAACGTGGATATGGAGGAAGCCATCATTACGGATCATCTATCAGTGTATAGCAGCGCCCGGGTTTTTGTGTATCCAGGAATTTCATACAACCATGTCCTAGATTTTCCGATGACTATCTTGGAAGCATCAGCCTGTGGGCTGCCGGTAGTATGCACCTCGCCATATCGGCACGTCGAATTACCGAATATCATCTTCACCGAGCCTGACACTAGGTCATTAGCAAGTGCCCTGCTTCAGGCCGGTAGTGACTGGAATGAGGAGAGACGTAATCAGACTCTGGCCGTTATTCATGAGAGGTATTCCTTTGGCAGCATGAGCAGTATGGCAGAATCTTTTTTTAACGAGGTCATTGAGAATAGGTAGCAAACTCACCGTCATAGGCCAGCTAACTCGCACTCCAGGCTCCATACTTATACGTCTACCGGGTGTTGGTCTATATATCATACTAGGTATGGCAAAGAGGCCTGGCAAGATGCTAGCCGGGCGGTAGAATTTGGGTTTGCCCAAGCCCTTCCAGAGACAGATATAGATAGACTAAGTAAACTACGATAACCCCCTTCAGCATGCAACAATCGTCCAGAATGTGCAACTTATCATTATGGTGGCACCCCAATTGCCCTTCTACCCAGAGCCGCTCTTAGCAGCTTATGGAGCATAAACGCTGAAGAGCATAAATGGAAGGACTATAATAAATATGTTGTCAATCAGCGAAAATGAGACACTTTAAAACCGAACACTTTGGTTTAATCAGGAGTGGCGAAGAAGCTCTTTGAGGTTCTGATTGTAGTCTCTTCGGTGTTGGATTGTCTGCGCTTTTACCTCCTTTCTCCTGGCGAGAATGTCATCTCTCCTGCCGTGGTAAACATCAGCCGGGGTAACGTTGCCCCCGGGCTTCAAGAGGCGGCGGCTAACCGCTTCGATGATATCGTTATTTGGGACAAGGGATTATCGAAGAAAAAAGTTTAGTAGCAAATTAGTAGCAAAACAGAAAAGCCCCCGGTTTTCGGGGGCTCTCTTTTTGGAAATTAGCTTCAATTTTTGGTGGAGCCGGGGTTACAATAGGCAGAACTTTTTCATCATATTTCAAATTGTAAGATAGGCACTCTTACTTTTAATCAGGGTGTCACAGGTTCGAGTCCTGTAACCATTCAATATCTACGTTTCTTTTTTGTATCCATTCTAATTTAGGCCAATGATTCCGATTATGTGGAAGATGAATAACCTTACCATGTAACTCTGAGGTTAAAAGTCTATCATATTCAGAATATGGCGCACCAGCTGACATTAAAGGGTCATAAAACCTTATTTTGTATTCTTCGTCTATAGTGATTAGTTTTTGGTCAAATAGTCGATGATGAACAGAAGATAGAAGTATGCCGTTACGTATATCCATACGTTGTGAACGTGTGGACTCTGCCCAAGGTATTATATGCGAAGCATCTATGCAAGGTTTAAATTGCAAACGTGTAAACGCACATCTGTTGGAATATGCCATGAGTAAAGCATTGCGGAATATTTGTTGAGCCATACCTCGCACCTTTACTCTGGCATATGCGTCTTCGGATTGCTCTGGGTTATTGTAGATATAATCGACTACGTTATTATATGAAGTATCATCAGACGCAAAGGTAAAAGGATTTTCTAAAGAAGACCATGAATAATCAAAAACTTGTTGTTTACCCTGCTCTAAGTTGTCTATATCCCAAGCAATGAAGCCTGGTCCTGGAAGCCCAGTTGTCTGATTTACTGCCAATACAGTTAATGGGGGAAGTTTTTCTTCAAGACAATAATTTTGTATAAGGTCAAGAATATAACGAGTAGGACGATGGTGGATGCCGAGCCGTTTGCCTAGCTGACCATATGTAATATTACTTCTATTAGAAGCATATTGTGTCAATATACTCCATGTGCGATAGGCTCGTTCGTGTTGATTAACCACTTCAATACTAGGCTATACCATTGCCAGCTATAGCTTATGTTGTCGGTCTCGTGCCAGTTACGAACCGAATTCGGAAACCGCTGCATTTAGGCAAAACACATCTTCTTCCCAAATTTCATTGCCTTCGTATTTGCTGAATACGTAGCCTAATGCAGTATCATATAGTCGTTGAATATCATCCTGCTCAAGATGGGCATCATTAATCCCAGGTTCGGACTTCTGAAACAGCGCCATCTCTGAAGCTGTTTCATCTACTGAATTATCCGGTTTTACAAAAACAGGAACTAGGTCTAAATATACTACTTCTCCTTCTGAAGTACTTTTTGTACGTTTAACTGTGAAGTTGGCATGTAACCCCTTGACACCCGTTAATCTACCATTTGAAATTGACCTATTGGAAGCCATACCACCAAATGCTACGGAACCACAATAATGAATCACAGCATCTGTAAATGGATGCCCCAATGCCATGAATTCTATCTCCGGATGCTTGATTGCTTGCTCCCGATCAAAAGTGACTTTGCCGTACCTACTTTTCAATCCTGGAATGTCTCTTAAGATTTGAGGAGTAATAAATTCCCATGAACCATCCTTGGACTTGGTGAAGTTTCTGCCGTTGTGTTTAACGAATTCAGAAACAAAATACTCAATGTCTGTTAGACTCAAGGGGCTTTGGATATCATGTTTGAAGCGATCTGGGTTAAATGGTGCTATATCTTTACTAAAGAGACTTGTGTAAGCTGTTTTATATGCTTTTTCAGCCCTTTCCACGCCTTGGTCTATTTCCTCCTGCGATGGACGAATGTTACCTTTTGCCAATCCTTCTCGATAAATCCTTTCATAGTCAACAAACTCTTCAAAAAGACCCAGCAGACCTTCCTCAACCTCTTCCACTGTTTCCCCAGTGATTCCTGACAGTCTTACTGCGGCTGTTTTAGTCTTGTTTTCCAAGTACTCACGGATTCTGTCTTCAATGGTCCCAGTATTTTGAAAGTTGAAAACTTGAACTACATTATCCTGTCCATATCTATAAAGTCGTCCATAACGCTGTGCAAGTCTAGACGGATTCCAGGGTAAATCATAATTGATCATGATATGTGCAAATTGCAGATTAATGCCTTCCCCACCTGCCTCGGTGGAAACTAAGAACCGTACGCTAGGACTATCACGGAAGGCGGCTATACTTTGTTTCTTTCCCCACAATGTCATTCCGCCACGTATGATTGCAGTGCAGTCTTCACCATATCGTGATTTCAACAATCCGACTAACATGTCCTGAGTTGCTAAATACTCGGTAAAGATAAGGACAAGCTGGCTCGGATACTCCTTACTCATAGAGTCAATTACATTTAGCAGTTCTCCTTGCTTAGAATCTTCTGGTGCATCCAATTTAATTAAATTATTCAACATTTGAACTTCAGTATTGACAAATACATCAGTGACTGATTCAGCCAGTTTCGCATCGTATTCGCCCTGGAAGCGTGCGTCGTATTCAAGTTTCTCAGCATTACTTGCATTGGCTGCCTCAACTAGGTTGTTTAGACGTCGTAGAAGTGCCTGTTTTATGGCATTTGTACTACTTGCAGCCAATTTCTGGAATGTTGTCATTACGAATCCTATAGCTTTGCGTTGAATGTCTTGGGGGTTTTGATTTGCATATCCATAACCCTCCCGCAAGTAGGCTTCGAGTGCCCTGTGAAATTTCTTCTCCCCTGAAACCAGTAACTCTTTCCTAATTGGATGTATCTCTATACCTTTGAATATGGGATTCCCATCGGCATCTGTTACTTTTGACTTACGATTACGTAGTATTAGATTGGTAAATGGAACAGCCGTACCAGTTTCGGCAGAAACAAATTCATCGAATACCACGTTCTCATCAAGGAGACGCATCAAATTCTGAAACTTTGATTCATCCCCTTGATGTGGAGTGGCCGTCAGCAGAAGTAATGTTCGACTGCGATTTCTTAAATCCTCTGCGAGTTTGTAGTTTTGGGTTTTGTCTATTTTTTGAGGAGACCAGGACTTTGCAGATAGCTTGTGTGCCTCGTCAAAAATTATTACGTCCCAATCCCGTGCTCCAAGTACTAATGTTTTATGACTATCACGGTCCCCACCCTTCAATGGGATATCCCTTTTAAGTGTGTCTATTGACGCTATTAGATAGTCAATTTTATCAAATGCGAGTGGTCCATCAACATCCTCACGATACACTGCAAACTGTAGTCCGAATTTATCTAGCATTTCCTCTTGCCATTGCAGTGTTAGTCCAGCTGGAGTTATGATAAGTGTCCTCTGAGCCTGCCTTCGTTGCTGAAGGGCATACAGTATCATCCCCGTTTCAATTGTCTTACCTAAACCTACTTCGTCAGCGATTAAATACCGTTTCCTTGGACTAGTTACCACTTTATTCGCCACACTAATCTGATGTGGTAACAAATCAGTTCGGGCATCACCAAGTTGACCATCTCTGTTAGAAACAAGCAGATGAGCAGCTAGTGTGCGAAGGTCAAACTGCCATGGTTCATCAAAAACTGAATCGATAATTCGTTGAATAGGTGGGGCTATGATTTGGAGTTCTTCTATGCCTATAATTCGGGATTCCGATATATAAGGTGGAGGGGAGAATATGGTTGGACGGAATTCTATTTTCGCTTGTTCTCCTCGTAGCCGTTCAACAAAACCTATACCTAAAACAGAATGAAGAGGGTTGGTACTAATTACCATTGATCCAATTTTAATATCGCCATTACCTATAGTATTATCATATGATTCTATAACAGAACTGGATGCAGCCATATCAGACAAATCTCCAAGAGCCAAAAGACCTCTTGAAGTCAGCGAGTACGTACCTGCAGAACTTTCGCTGACGAATTCACGACTCATTAAGTGACTCAATATTGGCGTAATAGTACGGTAATTTTTAAAATGACGTTGGAAATCCCGGGTAGAATTGCATAACCTAGATTGTATGCACCAAAGAATGAACATAGTAGATTCATTAATTGTAACTTCTCCAAGTTCCCAATCTATATCGTTCGATGTCATTATTTTGGTACTCCATTGGAACGATGTCTATACATGATATTCCTGCGCGCTTCAACTCTTTTTGCTGCCATATTTAAGACCTTGCATGACGCAATTTCACCTTCTTGATACCAATATACGCCACCATACCCATCACTCAAATCCTTTATAGCACCTTTCCCACTATAACCGTCTTTATAACTATCGGGAATCATAATGTAGAACTTTCCGGCAAGTTCTGGGTGATTGCAGAAGTCATGAGATTCTGCTAAAGCTCCGGGTGATCCTTCTAATAAGACAATAATCAAATGGGACGATTGTGCCTGTATGAATTCCTTGCTCTTTTCTGACAGATCTTTGAAACATTCCTCATTAGATAAACGTTCGCTAAATTGTGCATTGTGTCCTATTTCTCGTAAATGATTGCGGATATTTACTCGTTTTTCGGCTACGGGGTTACTAGTATCTTCGGATGGTCCCCAAATCAGTACCGTTAGTGGGATTTGTTTTACACGCTCAGTTTGCCTTTGTAGCTCATCAAGAAACCTCTCGTGTTCTTTTTGAGCTTCTTCTGTCAAAGGTATAGGCAATTTTTTACTATTTAAAATTTCCAATATTAAGAACCCTTTAATCCCCACTTTATTTTATTACATTACGAATGTGTTGAAGATCTACAGGTTGTAGTTTCCAATAACGTACTGCTAGCTTATCTAATTGATCCTCAAGTTTATCAAGAGTGTTATTGTCTCCAATTTGTGATACTTTATGAAATTGCTTTGATATTTTAAACAAATCCTGATGAAGAGATTTTGAAGAGTCATATCTTTTTATATTCGAATTTTTAATTGTACTCACACTGATTTGAGTATTAATTCCAGAACCATGAATTAAATATTTTGCTGGGGCGCTATTCAGTAAAGCACAAAGATAATGCGCTTCCGCAGCATTCTCACATGCAACCAATGACAATTTATGATCGGGGATTACTATTTTTTGGTTTAATGGACCAACGACAGCAGAAACCAAGCCTGATGCCTGTTCACGGATAACGACTTTCCAAGATGATTCTGTGTAATTTTTAATATCATAAAGAGCATAAAAAGGTTCTCCATGAGGTTTTAAGTATTTGACATATCCAGCACGTACTTCTAGTCGTTCTCTGAAAGCAGGGATATTAAAATATGAATATAGATTTGGAGCCTTGCTTTTTAAAATATTCTCACTGACTGCATGAGAAAAATCACCTGGTTGCTGAGCGCATAATATGTAGCAACTAGGATTACTTACCCAAGGCTGTACATCTCGGCCTCGTAAGAGAGGATATACATATTTACTTTCAACTTTTCGTTCCATTGATTGGAAACGATGTTTTCGTCCGGCATCACCAAAGTTTCTAATGAGGCAGTCATTGTCGTTGATGTTTTTTATTACTTCTACCCAGAATATCGCATTAGCACCACTTGTATGGCATCCTACATGAGGCTTGTAATAACAATTACCCTGAATCAATTGCCCTGTGTTTTGCGAACCTTTTTCAAATATAATCCACGGAGAAGTAATGACATTCTTATCAACAGGTGATGCGTGTTTATTAAGCACTTTTGTATTGTCAAAAACTTCATCCAACGTGAGATCGAGAACAGAAGAAGGTCTTTTGTCTTGCCAGGACCATACCTTATAGGAAACCGGATATTTGGTAGCTGCATTATGTTTTAAAATCAACATTGCAGTTTTATTGGTCGCTTTATCGAAAGGCATCAATGATGACATGTCATGTACGCCAACCACCTTAAGCGGTATGTGAGGTGGTCCCCGAAATTTAGACAGGTTGTTAAGAGCGGGTTCTGCTCCTAGAATAACAAAAAAAGGAGGAGCAGGACATGAAACAGAACCGAAGGAAACACAACCCATCATTCAAAGCCAG